>Ga0222659_1000072_pt1 | contig 68351 bp, 44 predicted proteins | sample AntAcemetagen547_FD_179850 | JGI IMG/M metagenome (GOLD analysis project Ga0222659, IMG submission 179850) | Saline water microbial communities from Ace Lake, Antarctica - #547 | ecosystem: Environmental > Aquatic > Non-marine Saline and Alkaline > Saline | place: Antarctica: Ace Lake...
CGCAGCATGAGCGCAAGTCCACCAAGGCCAAGAAGGGCGGCGCTTGATGGCTCTGGGATCGCCGTAAAGAAGGCACTGACCGCATCGCCGCCCTCGCCTGCGGCGAATGTATAGATTCTAATATCATCTACACCAATCCCTTGGCCCGTTATGCCATCCAGCGAACCGACCGTCGCTCCGCTTGACCAATCGGGCAAGCCAGGCGTTGTTGGTGATTGTGCTGTGCCATTGATATAAAAAGACGAGGTTCCGTTGTCTCTAACGATTGCAAGGTGAGCCCAGTCGCCCGCAGTGGCACTGCCCTCAGTGCCTCGGCTGGGGCCGATCCATGCAACCTGCGTGTATGTTCCAGCCCATCCATCTGCGTCACCCCCACCGCCATCCCCGAGCATCAAAACAGGCTTAGGCCCAGTCGACCCGCCGCTGAATACCTCAACATCATTACGGCTGCCAAGGATCGTATCGACTTTGAACCATCCTCCTACGGCGAAGTTGTCATTGGGAAGCGCGTTCAGATCGGCACCCGAGCTGTAACTGCCTGCGGCGTATTGCAGGTAGGATGTAGAGCCCGGGGCACCGCTGCTGCCAGCCACGGTCGTCGCTGCCGAGCCGTTGGCTGTGCCGAAATCAGCCGAACCCTGGCTATCGCTTGGAAGCACGCCGCTTTCACCCATTTCGTACCAGTGTTGCAAGACCACTGCGCCATCGGCGGAACTAGAGATCGCAAGCGATCCGGTTACAGCAAGAGCAACAATGCTCAAATCTAAAATGGATTTTTTCATATTCGATTTCATGGTTTTGTAGTGTGTAAGTTTGTGGATATTGCTAGGAATTTGCTTTTTGCGGGGTGTCCCTGCGGACGTTGTTGTGGAGATCGGAGAGGGGGAGAAAGGGGGTTGTCATGTTGGTGTTAGTTTTCATGTTGGTCTCGTAATAGTTGTGGAAATAACGGTTTGATTTCCAGATGGGGGAGTTTTGGGCTAAAATCGGAATGGGGTAAATATTTTTCGTATTTGACAACTGGTGCATATTTGACATAGTTTTATGTGTGCTGAAAACCTACGTCGAGCAGTTAGCGGATACGATTCGCGGTGAAATTGAGAAGGGACGGTGGTCCGGCGATATGCCGGGCCATAAAAACTTAGCGAGTGAGTTGAGTGCCAATAGCCGGACGGTAGCCCGGGCCTTGGAGCAACTGGAGAAAGAGGGTCTTCTGCAGTCTCAGGGGCCGGGTCGTCGGCGAAAAATTGTGCAGACGAAAGCTCGTATCGCTACCCGAGAGGTGAAGATGATTCTCTACGAACGCGGCGATGCCTCCGACAGTGCCATTCGGGAATTGCGCCGCTGTCTGGAAAACGCGGGGTATCCATTCAGCTTTGCCCCCAAATCTTTAAACGAGCTGAAACAGGATACGGCACGCGTGGCAAAAATGGTCAAGATGCATCCGACCGCGCTTTGGATCGTGTTAGCTGGGGCGCGGCCGGTATTGGAGTGGTTTTCAGAAGCAAAGATTCCGGCTCTTGCGCTCTTTGGGAGGGTGGCCGGACTTGCGATGCCCGGCTCCGGGCTAGATAGCCTCGTGGCCCTACAGGAGGGGCTCGATTGCCTCTTTAGCTTGGGACATAAGAAAATTGTCATGTTGACCCGTAAAGAGCGCCGAATCCCTGAATTAGGGCGTCATGAGCAACTCTTTTTGGAACAACTGAAGAGTCAGGGTATTTCGAGCGGTACTTACAATTTACCTGACTGGGAGGAATCGGCCGAAGGCTTACGTCGATGTCTCGATCGCTTATTTGCGGTCACGCCGCCTACCGCACTTTTCATTCAAGATGCCCAATTGTTTTTAGCGGTTAGCAGATATTTTACTGCGAAAAGGGGTAAAGATTTCAGGCAGGTCGCGCTGATTGCAATGGATTATGATCCTCGCTTTGATTGGTGCGACCCGCCTGTGGCACATTTCCGTTGGGATGAGCAGGCGGTGGTGCGCCGAGTCGTCCGCTGGGTGGATAGCGTCGCCAAGGGTAAGGAAGACCGGCGGCAGTACGTCACGCCTACTAAGTTTGTCGGCGGCGAGACGCTCCCGAGGGTGGACTGAGGCAGTAAAATCCTCATCACCTGTAATTTAATAGCATTGGGAAAAACTCAACACTGTTGGCTGGATAAAAACGTTTCATCATGCAGGCATTAGGCATTGCTCGCATGCGCCAGCGCAGCCCCACCGTGGAGTCGGCATCTTGCCGACGCGGCCAACCTCGCACCTAATCCGGGATCGTTGATTATTTGCTCGGCTCAGCAAATTCAACACCCTGTAGTTTAACTACCATCGAGTTTGGCCACTGGTTGTTGTTGTATATGCGCTGGGCGCGGACCACTGAGATTTGAATGCCCCCATCCGTAGCTTTCACACGGGCTTCGGCATCGTGTCCCGGCTTGTATTCCACCGCCTTGCCGCTCTGGCCAAGCACTGAGATAGCCACATTGGATCCCGCGCGCAAGGAGCTGATGATGAACTCCCGCCGCTCTCCCCGCCTCCAGCGTGAGCGACATGATGGACGTCGTGCCCGCGCGCCAGACGAGTAACTTGAGAGTTGCAGGAGTGTTGGCCTCCGCGTCGCCAATCGCGTCGGCAAACGACTTGCGCGCGTCGCTAGTAAAGGCGACCGGATCGGCCCCCGTGCCATCCGCACCAAGAATGACATCACCCACCTGCAAGATTCCAGCTGCCGGCGATCCCGCATCCACCGTCATCACTTCGATCTGCCGTGCAAGATCCGTATCCCAGCCATCATATTTGGCGGTCCAGTTCGTACGGTAGAACCAGCCGGACATGCCGGTCGGCCCAAGATTCCAACTATCATTGTCAAAGCGCACCTCTCCATTGGTCAGATCGGGGTTCTGGGCCTGCGCAAGCTGCCCATGGAACAAAGAGATAAAGAAAGAAAGCGTGGCAACGGCAAACAGCCGACCACACTTCAAGGATATTACGCTGAGAGGTTTTAATGGGTTTTTCATGAGAGGAGGTGAGGATGCGCCTAATGCGCGCTCATTAAATCGATAATCATGTGGAGAGGGGAAACGTTACGGGCATTCCCGATACTCCTAGAGAAGTGACCCGAGGATGAAGGAGAAGTAATAGAGTGGGTCGTATTATCATATAAGACTGTTTATCTATTGCTTAGATATCTAAGAATTCGTCGATGACCTTGTGCTTATTGAAGAGAATAACAACCCCATTTGAGTTTCCTATCTGTGGCGTTTTGCAGGTAGGTTTTAGCCGGTAAATTGAGAGTTTGCCCCAATATGTGTCAGGTCGGTTCAACGCCTCACTTCCGCGCAAAACCGATTTCACCCGCGATGAGTTTCGCTTTCGTATAGTGTTTGCGATGGTCTTCTTTTAATTTGGCCGCGCGATTGACCCAGCGCACGGCATGACGGATCGAATCTGGATATCAGCTTCAAGCCGGTAAAGTGGGTGCTCCATCCACTTAAAGCTCGGTGCGCCTGTTCCTACATATTGGACTGCCCGCCGAGGAGGAAGACCTTCTAGTCCTCGGCGTGGGCGGAGGTTCCGAGTATCAAGGCAAGGGCGCCGATGAGGATGCGCCGCTTTGGTGAGGAAGTCATATTTCGTAGAGTGTAGAAATCAAGTGGCCACAAAAAAGGCCGGCCACATCGAGATGGGGGCCGACCCTTTATAAGTTCCTTGCAAGACAATCATGTGGGGGCGGGAAACGTTACGGGCATTCCTGATTTTTTTCAGAAAATTTCCTTGGGTTCGTTTGGGCGACAGGGCTAACTCACTTTGAAAATTCATTTGAAAGTTCTTAGAGAGTAACGCAAGATCATTTGGCACGCTTGCGGCGGAGCAGTGTCAGCAGACCAAGAAAACTGAGCAGGGCGGCGGAGGGCTCCGGCACGAGTGAATCATTCACTCCAGGCACGATTGGTGCTGGGTTCCCGAAGGAAATCAGCCCCACCCCATGATTACCGACTGCCGTGCCTGTATTAAATATGTAGAAGGAAACAGCGCGAATTGGTGTATCCCATTCAAACACAGCCGTTGACTCATTTTCCATACGGAAATTGCCCGGATTATTCCGTGCATCATAAGCAGCAGTGAGCGGTCCGGGAGGATCCAATACATCCAGCCGGGAGCCGGTATATACGGTTGATGCCGCAATCCCTGCTCCAACCGCTCCCACAGTCGGGGAAGACCATGCTTCGGCTGCGATGGCATCTTGCCAGCCAGAAGTGTCGATATCCGCGATGGTGAAGCCTCCGGTAAGAGCCTGGCTGAACACAATGGTCAAGACTCCATAATTATCAAATGTGCTCCCAGTGTTTCTATCAGATGCCCCAGTATTACCAAAAACAATTCCGTTGAATTCCGGTGACGTGAGGAATTGCCCATTGTTAGGGTGAGCAACCGCACTCCCGACTCGGGAAAATGTGGCTGTCGCCGTCAGTTCGACAGGTGCCAATAACACAGTGTCATATCCGTTGAATGTGGCTGTTCCAGTGCTCTGTTGGGTCTTTGATGGGCCACCCCAGCCGGTCACATTCCCAGAACCGTGGTCCCATTGGCTATCAAGCAAGCTCAACGACCAATTGATTGATTGACCTAGAGCAGGGCTGAATCCGGCAAGCGAGGCGGTAACTAAGATTAATGGCAGGTGGCGTTTCATGACTATTTTTGAGGGGGTAGGAGGGAAAGGCGGGTATATATCAAGTTTAGATGGAAATTCGCACCAAGGCTTGGTTCCAGAAATCAACGTCGGCGGCGCAGCAGCGCGAGGAGGCACTTGGAGTGCGTTCCCTGCAAGATAATCATGTGGGGGCGGGAAACGTTACGGGCATTCCTGATTTTTTTCAGAAAATTTCTCTGGGTGGGTGTAACTAAATGTGGTGGTCAGGTTTTTCCGAAGTAGGGTAGGAAGGCCTTTTTCCCAACGGGGATACGGAATTGAGCCAAGGGTTGCCGGAGCAGCGCGGAGGCTACTCTAGGGTTTTCTCATGTTCTTCCAACCCCAATCGGGGTTGAGTCGATGCCGCTTGATAGTCCCGGCTCGGACGCAACACCGTTGGCGTTGGCGAATCTCGTTGCCAATAGTCCCGGGGTAGCCTTCGTTTCACTGCGGCAACCCCGGGCTGAAATACGTAACTCCCTTGGAGTTGGGAGATTCTGAACACCACTTTCAGTTACACCCTCTCAGGGCTGTTTGGGTGAGGCTCATTGCGGTCATTTCCCGAGAGACGTGACCTGGACATGGTCGATATCGAGTTCACCGCTCTTCCCGGCCATTGGCAGGAGCGTTGCTATTTCAAGGATGAGCGGGGCATCTTCCGTGGATTCTTGCCTGTGATCGCTGGAATCCCATGAAAAGCCTACCGGGGTGATGCTGTTGGGCGACCCGGGGGGCGTCTCGCCCGTGACCTCGGCGAGAACGACGGAATCGCGGAGCAGGCGGATGCGGTAGCCGGCGAAGGGAGTGGGGTCTGTGGCATCGCGGCAGCCAATCCCGACGCTGACGGTGTATGTCCGGTCTTCCTCTGCTTTGCCAAGCGAGCGGCGGATGGTGCCCGGCTGTCCCGCGTTGCCCAAGGTCACCAGAGTGGGGCCTTTCATGGAATCAAGGGCGCCGCGGGTCTTTGCTCTGTCGGCAAGATCCGGGTGGCGGTAGCGCTCGCCGTTTCCGCTGGGGTTGAAGCGGCTCACGGGGCCGCTGCATTCCCAGCCGGGGATTCCGCCGATCTGGCGGGTGCCTTCCGCAAGCGCGAGGGGCGGAAGGAAGGTCAGGACACGGTCGCGGAGCGAGGTGTGCTTGGAGCCTACGACAAGTTCGGTTCCGGAACTGTCGGTCAGGTTTCTTATGGTGATGCGGCCGGTGCCGAAGCGGACCGGCTCGTCGAAAACAAGGGTGGGGGTGTCATCAAGCGCGGCATTGGGAGCGTCCGGTGTAGGTTCGAAGCTCGAGACGAGCGGAGGGCGTGTGTCCGGTTGCCCGCTCGGGCCGCTCTCCTCGGAGAGGCTGCGCGGGGATTCCGCTGGAGCGGATTCACGTGTTTCGAAAATACGCAGATCATCATAGGTGACCCACCCATCCTTGGCGGAGAGCGCGATGCCGAGGGTTTGTCCCGTAGCGTCCTCCGTGGTTGCCGTGTAGCTCAGAATCTGGCCGTGGAGCCATGCATCCTCGGGGGGATTGACACGGATCCCGGCGAGAGATGCTTTGTAACCGGCGTCACTACCGAAAAATCGCACGTCTGCCTGGCTTGAAGAGCCGGTGGGACTGTTCCCGATGTCCAGCGTCAGGGTGTAAGTGGTGCCGGCACGGATGGGCACATCCAGATCCTGCACCACCGTCCGGTCCGGTAGAAGAAGCAGGTGTTGTTGGCCCTCGGTTGGCTTGGGACCCACAGTGAAGACACTGATTTGCTCTCGATTAACTTCCTGCCAGTGGGGTTTTCCGCCGCCTTTTGTTGTGGCTTCCTCGAAACCGGGGTTGCGGATCCGAAGCTCCTTCGAGGTGGAAAAGCGCCATGGCTCTTGTTCGGTGATTCCGGCGAAGCGGTTGCCGGCGAGATCAAGGATCACCGTTGGATCCATGGAAACGGCGTAGTCTTTGCCCGCAAGGAGCCCCGACTCGAAGTCCTCGGTGAAAACGCTTTCCACCCGCTCGGGAAGCTGTCGCCGAAAAAGGTCGTTCGATTCCCCAAGTTCGCCCGATACGCTGGTGCCACGGAGGGACACTGCCCTCGGAGCCCGGATGGTCTCTCCGGCTTCTTTCCCATCCAATCCATCGATCCTGACGCTGCCCGTAAAGACATGCAGGTGGGTTTCACCGGAGCCGATAGGTAGATCGACTCCGAAAGCGGTGCCGAGATCGACGATCTTCTGGTGTGGGGTTTCCACGGTGAAGCCGTGGCCCTCCGGGCTTTTCACCTCGAAGTAGCCGCGGCCCCGCGCGAGATCGACGGTGCGGTCATCGATGAGTGTCAGGGTGGCGGGTGCTTCGAGTATGGCGCGGACCTGGTGGGGAAGACTCAACTCGATGGCACCGTGATCGAGCCGTATGGTGGCACCTTGGGTGAGTGTTGTGTTGGAGAGAATCAATTCGTCCTTTGTGTCCGTGATCGTGAAACTTGAGTCAAGCGAGCTGCGAAAACCCGCTTGAGTGATCGCTCTTTCAGTCCCCATTGTGAGCCAGAGCGCCAGAGCCGAGAGCATCACGACCGCAGCCGCCGCCATGACAGAGATTCGGGCGACCCGTTGGCGCTGGATGGCCATGATTCTATTGATCGGCACTACGGGTTGCCTTTGGATGGCGGAAGCGATTTCTCCCCGCCGTAGGAGACCGAAATGAATGCCCGCGTGGATCCGGTAGGCGGCGAGCGCATCCGGGTTGCTCCGCATCTCCTCATCAAGCCAGGCGAAATCCCCGGCGGATATTTCTCCGTCGAGCAACTGCTGGATCAGGGCTTGGTAGTCGGGCCGATTCATAAGGATTCTGACGCAAGGCGACCTTCGACACAATTTTTAAGCAGATCCCTAATACGGTGCAGGGCAATCCGAAGGCTGCCCGGCGTCCGGCCGATGGATTCGGCGTGTTTTTCCAGCGATTGACCTGGGGTGTATCGGGCCTGGATGAGTGAGCGTTGTTGATCGGTGAGCTTTTTGAGGCATACCTCGAGCGCTTGCATCATGTGATTGTGAGTTCTTCCTTCTGGTGTCGGCTCGGCGATGGTTTCGAGCAGTTCATCAGAGCAAACCAAGCGTCCATGGCGCTTGTCACGGTCGAGTTGGTGCATGGTCTGATACCTTGCAATGCGCAGAGCCCACGCAGTGAAGTTTGTGTCGGCGGAAAATCCCGCACGCTTCTGCCAGAGGATCACGTTGGTGTTCTGGAGCACATCATCAATGTGAGGACTGCCCGGCATGAGTGTGTAAATAAAAGCCCGCATTCGATCCTGATGAGCAATCATCTGCTCGACATAGCTTTGCAGGTTGATGGATTCTGTTTTCCGGAAAAGCATGGTCTTAAATGATTATCATCCAATGATACCCGACGTTACAAAAAACCTACAATTCTTTCTCGTGGCTGTTTTCTCGGGTAGTCACGGGCAGCAATACTTATTGAACTTGCGCCCGCTCCCACACGGGCAGGCTTCATTGCGTCCGACTGAGGGATTTTCTCGACTGGTGGTTCCAAGGCAGGGAATGCACGCGTTGTAGGTCTCCTAACAAGGTGTTCAACTTGTCCCCCGAGAAAGACGAAAAATAGGTAAATGCGCCACAAACTTTGTCCTTCCAAGCCAGCGCAAACCATTTTTTAGCGGCGGTTTCTAGAAACGCTTTCATCCCTGCAGACATGCTGCCCATGTAGGTACGACAACGAAAAATGATGGCGTCTGCGGAATCAAGTTCGTCAAGTCGCTCAGTTGCCTGTGCTGAAGAAACTGATACATCGTCAAGAACAAGCTATCGGGATTCCATTTGAACACCTGCCTGTTTTCCAACAGCCCCAACAACTGCCTTAACTCCGCTGGATCGAGCTTCGGCATATCCGCGCGCATGTGGACTTCGACTCCTGGCGCAACCACCGAGCGCTTCCAGTTCACGAACCCTTCCTGAAAAGTTCTCTTCCTTTCGTCACAGCCACTCTGCCGGGCCACCACCTCGACAGCCCCCAAAAAACATCTGCTCCGCTTCTTCCGTTCCAAGGTCCTTCATGAGCGCCGCGATTTGCTCCGATGACACCCGCTCCCTAAGTAGCTTTCGCACCAGCAGCGCCTGAACGAAGTTCCTATCCCCACAGGTAACCTTGCGACCCGATCCCCCGGATCGACGCAGGAGAGTGTCTGATAGTGCCTGAAACTCCGGGGCTGGAAAGTCCGGCTGACCCTTGAATCATGCGAACCTGAAGTCGGTGGAATTTTCGACGCCACGCGATTCACCCGGTCAAGCAGCTCATCAAGGGAAACTCCCCCACCCCTTCGCCTTGAGCTTCTCAAACTCGCGGACGGCGGTCTTGGACAAGGGCGTTGCTCCGCTTGTGTGAGTTATGATTCATAAAACGCAACATATTTTGCCGTTCTGGCAATATTTTCTTGCCAAGGTAGATTTTGATCGTCGTAGCTTTTTACATGGGATTTTGGGCAATTTCCCGAAAACTACCGAGTCCCTTTAACTGAGTCCTTACTTCCTCATTCCAGTGATGATCCCTATTCAATACCGCCTCCAGATTCGGCACCATCAATCGACTTTGCTTCCAGATCTCAAGCGCCAGACCAGTGCGCTGAGCTATTCGAGAAAACGGCTCCGGGCATCTCACAGGAAGTTCGTTGCTTACCATGGCGGCCGGCTGACTGAGCTGCCACAAATTCGGCAGTTGCAGATGATCTAGTCGATCAGCCTCAACCCTAAGGCCGGAATTATAGTCTTTGGAAATCATTTTTAGAAACTGGGAAAGACCAAAGTAGGCGCTGTTCAGCTTTCTGCAGTCGAGTCCACCATAACTGCTGCCATTTTGTTGCCCGTTTAGGCTCGCAACCATGAACCTAGAGACTAATCTGGAAAGGCCGCTTATGCGTTTAGAATAAAGGAATTAAGCTCGATCCGATGGAGGCGGAGGTGGGAATCGAACCCACGAATGACGGTTTTGCAAACCATTGCCTTACCACTTGGCGACTCCGCCGTGTTCCGTAACGGGAGGCGAGTGATTACGTGGGATCTCGCCCCATGTCAACCACGGGATTCCTGAAATTCTTCGACGCCACTCGAAAAGCCTTTGGAGCCATCCTATCGGTATCTGGACACCGCCCGAGGATTGCCACGCTCCATCGCAGCCGCTACAACGGACTAGAAATGCGCAGCAAGTCCAAATACGAGCGGAAAATACCAACAAAACCTCAGGGAAGCGGTTGGATCATCTTTGCGCTAGTGTTCGCCTCGGGCTTCGCCGGATTGGTCTATCAGCTGCTTTGGATGAAACAGCTTGGCCTGCTTTTCGGCAATACGTCCCATGCAGCCGCAGCCTCGCTCGCCGCTTTTTTCGCAGGGCTGGGTGCCGGAAGCTGGTGGTGGGGCAGCCGCGTGGCCAGGGTCGCGCGCCCGCTGCGCTTGGTCGCTTGGCTGGAGTTCGGCATCGCCTCCGCCGCACTCACTTATTTCGTCATACTCAAGCTGTTTCATGCGATCTATCCGTCGCTTTACGGGGCAGTCGGTGGAACCGATTGGATGTTGGCGGCGAAATTCGCCCTCGCATTGCTACTGGTCTTTCCCGCTGCGTTTTTCATGGGCGGAACGGTGCCTGCCATCGCCCAAGCGGTGATCCGGCAACCGGAACGTCTCGGCCGCACCGGGGCGATGCTTTATGCGGTGAACACGCTCGGCGCGGCACTCGGCGTATGGCTCGCGGCATTTGTGATGATCCCATCAATGGGGTTTTCCATGACCTACTCGCTCGCTTTGCTGATCTCGGTCACGGTCGGCGTGGTCGCATGGCGCTTGCCTGAAGTTGAGGCACCACCAGTGATAAAAAACGCCCCGACACATCATACTTCGATCCCCAAAACAGAGCGGCTCGCAATCGCAAGCCTTTGCTTCTTCTCCGGCTTCGTGATTCTTGCGCTGGAAGTCGTATGGACTCGCGTCTTCGCCCAGGTGCATGAAAACTCGGTGTATTCCTACGCGATCATCCTCATCGTGGTACTCATCGGTCTTGCTGCGGGCGCGGGCATCAGCTCGATTGTCTCGCGTTTCGTCACCCGCCCGTGGATAGCGCTGGGCGTGATGACAGTCACGGGCGGCGGGCTGCTGGTAGTCGGACCTTCCATGCTCATGCATGTCACCGGGGGACTGCGCCCGGTGGATTCGATCGAACCATGGGGTGACTACGTGCGCGGCCTTTTCCACACCGGATTCCGTGGCGTGGGCTTCGTCGTGATCGCCTTGGGAACGGTGTTTCCCTTCCTCATGAAACTGACCGAGAGGGGAGAAGCTGCGCCGGGGTGGAAATTGGGAAAACTGCTCGCGATCAACACCGCCGGAGCGATCGCCGGTGCCCTGCTCTGCGGTTTTGTCATGCTGCCTCACTGGGGAATGTGGGGCACGTTGCGCGCACTCGCGGCCTTGTATCTGGTGGTCGCCTTGCTTCTGCCCCTTGGCTGGGGAAAAGTCGGCATCATATTGCGGATTTCCAGTGTGGCATTTCTCTCACTCGCATTCACCGCCCTCGATCCCACCGGATTGCCTGTTGCTGGCAGTAGCCAGAAAAACAATGAGGGTAAAGTGTTGCAGACCTGGGAAGGCAGTGATGGCACGGTGACTGTGATCGAACGCCCCAGCGGCCACCGAGTCATCAAGGTGAACGGAGCATACAATTTGGGATCGACCGAGGTGTATATTGAGCAGGCTTATCAAGCCCGCATTCCACTCCATCTTTTTCCGCAAACCGAGAGCATCTTTTTCCTCGGTCTTGGCACCGGGATCTCGGCGGGAGCCGCGCTGGACGAGCGCTTTCCCAATGTTCGCCGCGTGTTGAGTTGCGAGCTGATTCCGGAAGTCGTCGATGCTTCCAAAAAATGGATTCCCTCGGAAATGACCGGCGGCCTCTTCGATGACCCGCGCTCCACAATCATGATCGAGGATGGCCGCCACCTGTTGCGCGCGTCCGGTGAGCGCTTCGACATGATTAATTCCGACCTGTTTTTACCCTACCGCCGCGGCGCCGGTAGCCTCTACAGCCTGGAGCACTTCCGCGTGGCTGCCTCGCGCCTCAACGAAGACGGCGTTTTCGTCCAGTGGCTGCCACTTTATCAGATCACGGAATATGAGTTCGGAGTTATCGCCCGCACGATGCTCGAAGTCTTCGGAGAAGTGACCATGTGGCGCAACAATTTCCAGCCAGGCATGGAAAAAGTCGCTCTCATCGGTCGCATGAAATCTTCGCCGGTTCCCATCCCTCCATCAGGCAAGCGCGAAGCCATGCTCGCGGCGGTTGACGGACTCGCATGGCAAGCAACAAGCCCCGACATGTTCCGCGTGGCGGCGGAATCCACCCCGTTCCTCTACGCCGGAAACCTAACGGAATCCGCGAAACTTTTCCAAGGCTACCCCATCAATACCGATGACCGCCCGGTGATCGAATACCAGACCCCGATCAGCTTCCGTGAAGTGGCGGAAAACGACAAAGTGATCTGGTGCGTCGGCCCGCGGCTGATCAAATGGATCGACCGTCTGCTCGCCGCCTGCCCGCCCGAAGAAGATCCGGTATGGGCCGGACATCCCGATGAAAGCAAACACCTCGTGAAAGCCGGTGCCGCCTTCCACCGGACCATGGTCGGAAAGGCACTTGGAGACTTCGAATCCGTGGAAGCCGAATGGAACGACTTCCTACGCGAATGGCGAGCCGGGGCAAAGTGATCAGCTCATTTCCAAACCAAGAACTAGCGCATTTCCATTTCCGGCATATTCTCACCCGTGCCGAAAAAGACCTCGAAACCAACCGCTCCCGCCATCGCCCTGCGCGGCTGCCGTCAACACAACCTCCGAAACATCGATCTCGACATCCCTCTCGGGAAACTCACCGTCGTAACCGGTCCCTCCGGCTCCGGGAAATCCTCCCTCGCCTTCCATACCCTCTACGCCGAGGGCCAGCGCCGATACGTCGAAACCTTCTCCCCGTATGTCCGCCAATTCTTCGACCGCATGGACAAGCCCCTCGTCGATTCCATCGAAGGCATCCCCCCGGCCATCGCCATCGAGCAGAAAAACCACGTCCGCACCACCCGCTCCACCGTCGGCACCCTCACCGAAATCAACGATTACCTCAAGCTCCTCTTCGCAAGGCTCGCCACCGGATTCGATCCCGAAACCGGCGATGAAATCCGCCCGGACTCCGCCGAATCCGCCGCCACATGGGCTTCGGAAAACCTCTCCGGAGAAAATATTTTAATCACTTTCCCCATACCTGTCCCGCCAGATGCCAACCCGAAGGAACTCTTCCCCTTCCTCAACTCCCAAGGCTACCTCCGTGTCCTGATCAACGACAATACCTTCCGCACAGACGAAGCACCGCCAAAAAAAATTCCCCCTACATTGCTCGTCATCCAAGATCGCCTAAAAGTCACCAAGCCAAACCAGTCAAGACTACTCGAAGCCCTCGAAGCCGGCTTCCACCTCGGCAAAGGCCACGCCTCGATCATCCACGCCGAAAAATCCGAGTCATTCTCCACCAACTGGACCAACCCGAAAACCGGATTCACACTTCGCGCCCCAACCCCCGGCCTGTTCTCGTTCAATTCCCCACTCGGTGCCTGCCCGAAATGCCGCGGCTTCGGACGAGTCATCGGAATCGACCTCGAAAAAGCCGTCCCCGACCGCACCCTCACCATCAAACAGCGCGCGATCAAACCCTTCCAAGGTGACCGCGGCGAAGAATGCCAGCGCGACCTTATCCGCAACTGCCGCGAACGCGACATCGACATCGACACCCCCTGGGATGACCTCGACCAAGAAACCCAAGAATGGATCTACTACGGGGACCGTAGAACGAGCTCTCCTGAAGACCTCGAAGAACTCTGGCAATCCGGTGGCTGGTATGGCGTCAAAGGTTTCTTCGACTGGCTCGAAACCAAAGCCTACAAGATGCACGTCCGCGTCTTCCTCTCCCGCTACCGCTCCTACACCACCTGTGATTCCTGCCGTGGAAAGCGCCTCCAACCCGAGTCCCTCTGCTTCAAAATCAAAGGAAAATCCCTCCCTGATCTCTGGCAACTCCCCATCAGTGAACTCCTCCCATTCTCTTCCACACTGATCACTGATCACTCGGCACTAGGAACTAAAGACAGCACCCTCAAGCTCGTCCTGACAGAAATCGAATCCCGCCTCCACTATCTCAACGAAGTCGGCCTCTCATACCTCACCCTCGACCGCCAGACCCGCACCCTCTCCGGCGGCGAAGTCGAGCGCGTCAACCTCACCACCTGCCTCGGCGCATCCCTCACCGGCACACTGTTCGTCCTCGACGAGCCGACTGTCGGTCTCCACCCCCGCGATATCGACCGCCTAGTCGGCGTCATGCACGGCCTTCGCGACAAAGGCAACACGCTCGTTGTCGTCGAGCACGAGCAGACCGTCATGCAAGCCGCCGACAACCTGGTCGACATCGGCCCCGGAGCCGGCCAACACGGCGGCAACGTCATTTTCGCAGGAGATTTCAAATCTCAAATCTCGAATCCTCAATCTCGAATCAAAAAGGGCACGCTCCCTTGGCTCACCGGAGAAAAATCCATCGCCATCCCAAAATCCCGTCGCAAACCCACCAAACGAAAAATCTCCATCAAAGGCGCCACCCGCCACAACATCCGCAAGCTCGACGCCGAAATCCCCCTCAACCTCTTCGTCTGCCTAACAGGCGTATCCGGCTCCGGAAAATCCACCTTCGCCCACGAAATCCTCTACCTCAACATCGCCCGGAAACTAGGAATCGAAACCAACGGCGATGCCGCTCCCATAAAAGATTTACTGGGAACCCAGTATCTCGATGGGGTCGAACTCGTCGACCAAACCGCCGTCGCCCGCACCCCGCGCTCCACCCCCGCCGTCTTCCTCGGCGCCTTCGATCCCATCCGCCAACTCTTCGCTAACACCCCGGACGCAAAAGCCCGCGATCTCAAAACCGGCTTCTTCTCCTTCAACTCGGGCGAAGGCCGCTGCGACCGCTGCGCCGGCAACGGCTTCGAGAAAGTTGAGATGCAGTTTCTTTCCGACATCTACGTCACCTGCCCCGACTGCGAGGGCAAACGCTACAAGCCCTCCACCCTCGAATTCCTCTACCGGGGGAAATCCATCCACAACATCCTCGACTCCACCGTCTCCGAAGCCATCGAATTTTATGAAGACGAAAAAGGAATACCCCCCTCCCACAAAAAACGGCACCAGCAAATCATCCGAATACTCACCCCCCTCGTCCAGGTCGGCCTCGGCTACCTCAAACTCGGTCAAGCCTTAAACACACTCTCCGGTGGCGAATCCCAACGACTCAAACTCTGCCAACTTCTAGCCTCTTCCTCCCAGCCCTCAGCTCAAAACTCCAAGCTATTGATCCTGGATGAGCCAACCACCGGCCTGCACTTCTCCGACATCGAAAACCTTCTCGCCGTTTTCCAACAACTCGTCGATTCCGGCCACTCACTGCTCGTCATCGAGCACAATCTCGACGTTATCAAATCCGCCGACTGGATCCTAGACCTCGGCCCGGAAGCCGGCAAGCACGGAGGCCAACTCGTAGCCCAAGGCACCCCCGAACAAGTCGCCAAAACCAAAACCCCCACCGCCCATTACATCCGCCAAGCCCTAGGGAAAGCCGTCTTTCCAGGCGGCAGCAATACCCCAACCACTCAACCCGAGCCACTGATCACTGATCACCCGGCACTGATCACTCTGCGCGGAGCGCGGCACCACAACCTGAAAAATATCTCCCTCGACATCCCCCGCGACCAACTTGTCGTCATCTCCGGCCTCTCCGGCTCCGGAAAATCAACATTGGCCTTCGACATCCTTTTTGCCGAAGGCCAGCGCCGTTTCCTAGACTCCATGTCCGCCTACGCCCGCCAATTCGCCGAGCAACTGGAGAAACCAGAGATCGACCAACTCCAGGGCCTCCCCCCCACCGTCGCCATCGAGCAACGCGTCTCCCAGGGCGGCGGAAAATCCACCGTCGCCACCGTCACCGAAATCTGGAATTTCATCCGCCTCCTCTACTCCAAGCTAGGCATCATCTATTGCCCCGACTGCCAGATCCCGGTCGAAAAACAATCCCTCGCCGCCATCGAAAAAACCATCCGTGCTGAACTCAAAAAAGGCCCTGTAAAAATCCTAGCCCCCCTCATCCGCGGCAAAAAAGGTTACCACACCGAGATCGCCGCATGGGCGGTGAAACAGGGATTTACCACACTCCTAGTAGATAAACAATTCAAGGAAGCCGAAACCTTCACCCGTCTAGAACGCTTCGTCGAACACGACATCGATGTCGTCGTTGACGAAGTGAAAAGTGATCAGTCATCAGTGATCAGTAAAAGAAAGACCAAAAACCCGAAGGGTGATTCGCCACTGCTCACCGCTCACTGCTCACTTTCCACTTCGCTCGCCCGAGCCCTGGAAATCGGCAAAGGCCTGATCAAGCTCTTCACCGCCGAGAAACGCTTCATCCTCCTTTCAACAGAGGCGAGTTGCCCCTCCTGCAACCGCTCCTTCGAAGAACTAGACCCCCGCCTGTTCAGTTTCAACTCCCCCCATGGCTGGTGCCAGGAATGCCGCGGCCACGGAAAAATCCCCAAGCGCCACCGCCACCTCGACACCTCCCGCTTCGACTCCGTCCTCGAAGCCGAACTCGACTCCGACCGCTCCATCGACCGCATGGACCAGGACGAACTTATCGCCTGCTCCTCCTGCCAAGGCTCCCGCATCAACCCCGTGGCCTCAGCCGTAAGGCTGGGTGGCTCGGGCATCTTGCCCCAGTCCGTTTCCCGGGCATCCTGCCCGGGAACCTCCATCGCCGAAATCTCCCATCTCTCCATCAACCAAGCCACCACCCATTTCCAAAAACTAAAATTCACAGCCTCCCGCGAAAAACTCATCGCCCGCGACATACTCCCGGAAATTTCACAGCGCCTCAGCTTCCTCCAGGAAGTCGGCTTAGGTTACCTCCATCTCAATCGCTCCGGAAACACCCTCTCCGGCGGCGAATCCCAACGTATCCGCCTCGCCGCCCAACTCGGCTCCAACCTTCGCGGCGTCCTCTACGTCCTCGACGAACCCACCATCGGCCTCCACCCCCGCGACAACGCCGCCCTCCTCAAGACCCTCATCGCCCTCCGCAATCAAGGCAACTCGCTCATCATCGTCGAGCATGATGAGGACACAATTGCGGCTGCTGATCACCTCATCGACCTCGGCCCCGGAGCCGGTCGTCTAGGCGGTGAGATCGTTTATCAGGGGCTTCCGCCCCAAGTGCCGAGTGATCAGTCATCAGTGATCAGTGGGAAGAAAAAGAAGCAGAGCAAAGAGTCTTCACTGCTCACTGCTCACTGCTCACTTTCCACTTCTTCCCCCACCTACCGCGCCCTCGCCCACCCAATCCACCACCCGATGCGCGGCGAACGCCGAAACATCCCGAAATCACATCAGTTTTTAAAAATCAAAGGCTGCCACGCCAACAACCTGAAAAACATCGACGTCTCCATCCCCCTAGCCCGCCTAACAGTCCTGACAGGAATCTCCGGCTCCGGAAAATCCACCATCCTCCACCAAGCAATTGCCCCCGCCGCCATGGTCGGAGGAAAACAGAAAGTCACCGGAGTAAAAAAATACAAAACTGTCTCTGGAAACAAGAACATCAAATCCGTCTACGAGGTCGACCAATCCCCCATCGGCAAAACCTCCCGCTCCTGCCCCGCGACCTACGTAAAAGTCTTCGACCACATCCGCGCCCTCTTCGCCCAGCTCCCCGAAGCCCGCATGCGCGGCTTCGATGCCTCCCGTTTCTCCTTCAACACCGAAGGTGGTCGCTGCCCCGATTGCAAAGGGAACGGTCGCGTGAAACTCGAAATGGATTTCCTTCCATCGACGTGGGTCCACTGCGAGGAATGCAACGGCATGCGCTACAACCCCGCCACCTTGGAAGTGAATTTCCGCAAAAAAAACATCGGCCAGGTTCTCACCATGACTATCGCCGAAGCATCCGCCTTCTTCGAATCCCAACCCCGAATCGCCGCTCCGCTCAAACTCATGGCCGACACCGGCCTCGGCTACCTGCAGCTCGGCCAACCCTCCCCCACCCTCTCCGGCGGCGAAGCCCAACGTATCAAGCTAGTCTCCGAGCTAATCAAAGGTCGCGGCACCAAAGCCACCCTCAACAACGCCCAACTAAAAGCCCGCAACCTCTACCTCATCGAAGAACCCACCGTCGGCCTCCACCTCGAGGACGTGAAACGCCTCATTGAAATTCTCCACCGCCTCGTCGACGAAGGTCACACCGTCGTCGTCATCGAACACCACATGGCCGTCGCCGCCGAAGCCGACTGGATCCTGGACATCGGCCCCGAAGCCGGAGAAAACGGCGGAAAAATCGTCGCCCAGGGCACACCGGAAAAAGTATCAAAATCCAAAATCTCCCGCACCGCATCGTTTCTCGCCGCAGCCCTCGGAACCTAAGGAGCAGAGGACCCCTCCCTCGGAAGAAATTTTCCCACTAGCGCCTGACGATTGTTCCCTCTTGCGGTAGCAGTTCGTGCCCACGAATATTATTGAAGCGGATCTCCGAGCATGGCTGTGAACTCTTTGACGGTCTCAGGTCCGGCCTTTTGCTTGTAGGATGCGGCGACCGATGGGTCACCCAGAGCTTCCATATAGATTCCGGCGAGGGCATTTGCCGCCTGATCGTCGGGTATGAGTCTTGCGACGAGTCTTGCTAGCAATGCGTGATCTTCTAGCGCCAAATCCTCCAGAGAGACGGGCACCACTTTTCCGCTGTCGATAGCTTGGAAAGTTAGTATCCCGTTGCCCTTGGCTTCCAATAGCTGCACCTTTGAGCCGGTGATCGAGAGGTCCATCGGCAGCGGCTTCAACTTTCCGGCGGAGTCGATGCTTGCAAGGGCTTGAAGGAGGGAGTTGCTCAGTATGCGTTTGTAGGAAGGGGACATTCCGTGTTTCTCTGCGGAGGCCTCGTCCGCGTCTGCGGCGGGGGCTTTGAGATGGAACTCCCACGGAGTGAGTTTGAAGTCCTTGATGGTGATACCTTTCTCGGAACCTTCGCTGTCGCGTCTGAGACGGAACACGTTGCGTCCTTTCTTCAGTTCGACCGCGATGGGTTCGGTAATGCCCCACAGGCCAACGGTGTGGGGCATGGGAATATTAATCGGTTGGTCGTCGCCGTTGAGTGTGCCTAACAAGTTCAATTTCCAGCTTGGGGTCGCGACCCGAGCAGTGAGCGCGTATTTGCCATCATCCGGCGCTTGGAAGGTGTATTCGAACTCTTGATTTGCGCCGCGGCTGTAGTGCAACTGCATACCGCCGAGGGTGCTTGGCATAAAGGTGATGTTACGATTGCTGCTGGTCGGCTCACTGGTGGCCGTGGCTGGGATCGTTATCACATTGTTGTCGTCAACTCGGATTTTGCGGTCCTCCTCGGTGATATCGACCTCAACGATCTCGATCTTTTCCCTGGTATCGCTGGCCTCGGCGATATCTTCGCCGACTGCGGCCAGTGTTTTGCTGTTGGCTGCGTCTATAAGGGAGCGCTGTGTGTAGAGCGCCACACCGTTCCAGAACTCCGGCTTATCTTTGGAACGTAAGCCGAATGTCTTCTTTTCGCCCATCAAACCGCCGATCCAGTAGGCACGCTGGACCTGCAGGTAATGCTTGCCGGTCGCCCGCGCTTGCGTAGTAGCGAGGAAGTCAAGGTCGTCCTTGTAAGAGGTCTTGGTCCAACCATTGCCCCAGCCTGCTCCCAAACAAATGACCCAGCCGTCGGGCGTCCAGCGGGCCAGTGCGGCGTGACCTCTTTGCGGGCGCGCTGTGGTGGGGATACCGAAGGCGCGGAGCATAAAGCGGCCGATAAAGGCGCGGCGACCGCAGATGCCGCCATTCATGAGGATGTTCTGAAAAAACTGCAGCTCGTCTTTGTCGTCCTTGACGTTCTGCGAGCCGTAGGGAATGTCGCTTCTGACAAGCGCCACATAGCGCCAGCGGTTGTCATCGGTGGTGATGTGGTCGGGGCGGTAGTTGCGCAGCATTTTGCGGCCCCAGACGATGGTTTCGTCCGGCTCGTTCCCATCGACAACCATGCGGTAGTCCCAGACGCTCAGGTTTGCAAAGGCCGGGTCGAGTTGCTTGTCGAGAAATGCCTTTTCAAATTGGAGGTAGCGTTTGACCGGATCGACGGTTGCTGGGGCGTCGGTATCGGCGACGGGATTTCGCTGACTAATCGGTACGGCGTGCTCCAGGCTGATGGCCAGCGCCAGTCGCTGCAGAGTGCCCTCACTCGCCTTATCACTCGCCTTTTGTATGTCGTAATAAATCTGTATCGCTCGCCCGTAGTTGCCTTTTTTGGCACCGTCCGCGACGGCGATCTGAATCAGCAGTTCGTCGTCGGCGAGGATTTGGTCGAGGAATTCCTCTTGCTCACGGCCCTGCGCGCCGAATTCGGCCAATGCTTCAGGAGTCGCCTCTTTAATCACAGTATACTTCGCCAATGGCCCGTCCAGCTTGTCGCTCGAGAGCAGTGAATTAAGACCAAGGTCCTCGATCGCCTGCATGGTCCGCGTTTTGGCGTTGGCGAGTTCCTCTTCGGCGGCCCTCAGCGCCTTCTCCACGTTTGATTTTTCGCGTTCCGCATCGTCGAGTAGCGCCTGCCTTTCCTCAAGTGCCTTGAGTCCCTCTTGTTTACTTTTTTCAGCTGCGGCGAGTTCTTTTTTCGCCGCATCGCGTTCGGCGTCGTTGTCCGCGTTTTTCAACATCTCTTTGGCCTTGGCGATTTGCTTTTCGGCACCGCCGATCCACTTGCCCTTGGCGTGATCTACCAAAGCTTTGGCTTGGCCATATTTTGCCTGGAGTTCCTGTGCCTCCTTGAGTTTGGTATTCGCCTCGGTCTCAGCCTTGCGTGCTTCCAGATAATCCGATTTTTTTCGCTCGTCGGGAGTCGGTATTACGTTCTCCAATTTCTTCTCCAAGGATTTGAGTTCATCCTCATACCGCGATTTCAGCTTGGTGCCGTCCGCTGAAAGGTAGGACCATCCGCTCGAAATACCGAACGTTGTGACAATCAGATACATCAGTGAAGTAGTGATTAGTTTGGATTTCATGGGTTTTCTGGTTTGTGGGTGAAAAGGGATATCAATTATAACGTCGAATAACACGCCTTTTTGTCACGTGAAATTCGTTCTACAACGGGATGGTATCCTCGCTCCACCCAGAACTGACGGCGGGAGGTATTCATGATTTGATTGAAAACTTTTTCCTTCCCAGCTCCCACCACGAGCAAGTTTCAGAATTTATATCCTGTGAGGGCTTTGCGGTATCCCGATTTCGGGGCCCAGTTCTTCTTCGAGTTTGCGGACGATCTCGGCTCCAAGAACGTGCTCGACCATGTCCGCGTCGCGATCGACATGGCAGGCGGCAACGTCCGCGTGACGGATCAGATAGAGTTCCCATAGCCGGTGGTTCCGGGTGATGCGGGCAGCCTCCCCGAAGCCGGACTCAGAGAGCAGAACGGTATCCGGCGCGGAGGGTTCAAGGTGATCCTCCGCCTGCGCCCGCGCCATGAAACGGCTGAACTCGCGTGGCGACCAGGTGCGGTGCGCGAACAGCGAAGCCCTGCTCACCGGAACATTGGCAAGAGGACCCGATTGTTTTTCCAAAATTTCGAACGCAGCGCGCAGAAGGTGCTGGCGACCGACGCGCCGCTTGAGCCTTGCCTGATCAAGCATGCGGGGGACGACTCCCCTAGCCGTTCCGAAAAACATGCTGATCAGGAAAATCGAGGCGGCGGCGACAACGATAATAGCTCCGGCCGGCATGTTGCTTAAAATTCCGCTGAAAGCCGCTCCCAGCCAGCCACTGAGAGCGCCGATCAACGCCGACAGCAGAAGCATGTAGTCGAGCCGGTAGGTCCAGAAACGGGCGGCGGTGGCCGGGATGATGAGGAAAGCGATAATCAGAATCAGGCCGACAGCTTGGAGGCCAATGACAGTGACTGCGGTTACGAGCGCCAGCATCGCGACGTCTAACAGAACAACCGGCCAGCCTTGGGATGATGCGTAGGCGTCATCGAAGCAAATCAGGGTGAACTCCTTTTTGAAAAGGATCGCCACGGTGCTCATGACAAGAGCCACTCCACCGATCAATAGCGCGTCCTGAAACACCATCGAGGCGGTTTTTCCGTAGATGAAAGATTCCAGGCCCGCTGCATTTGCGCCGGGCATTTTTTGAACCATACCTAGCACCGCGACCCCGAGGCCAAAGAACACGCTGAGGACGAACCCCATGGCCGCGTCATCGCGCAATCTGGTGGTGGAGTGGATAGCCAGCATGGTCAGCAAGCCCAGGATTCCTGAAATGGCAGCCCCTAAAAGCAGCACAGGAAGGGATTTCCCCGAGAATCCCCACAGGGTCATTACCGCAAAAGCGATGCCGATACCGGGCAAAGTGGCATGAGAAAGAACGTCCCCCATGAGAGAGCGTTTCCGTAGCAGAAGGAAGGCACCGATGATGCCTGAGGATACGCCGAGAAGCATCACGCTGATGATGACGACCCGGGTATTGTGGTCCTTGAGGAAAAGGACGTCGGTGATGGTTTCCAACATCGGGGTGGGGAGCTTAGCTTTGGGCTAGGGCGAGCGAGGCGCTATCGAGTAGATCGAGCCTTCCGCCATAGGTTTTGTGAAGGTTCTCTCGGGTGAAAATTTCCTTGGTCGGCCCGGCGGCGACCACGCGCATGTTCAGCAGCACCAGCCAGTCGAAGTATTTGGAAACAGTGGCGAGATCGTGGTGGACGACGATGCAGGTCTTTCCTTGAGAGCGGAGCTCCTTAAGTAGCTCAACAATGGCCTGCTCGGTGGCGGCGTCCACGGCGGCGAAGGGTTCGTCCATGAAGTAAAGCTGCGCGTCCTGAACAAGTGCGCGGGCGAGGAACACCCGCTGCTGCTGGCCGCCGGAAAGCTGGCTGATCTGCCTGTCCGCGTAGTCGGCGATTCCCACCTGCTCCATAGCCTCAAGGGCTCTGGCACGTTCCTTTTTCCCTACTCTCTTAAACCAGCCGAGGCGGCGATACGTGCCCATCGCGACGACATCCAACGCACTGATCGGAAAGTCCCAATCGACACTCTCGCGCTGCGGAACATACCCGACGAGGTGCCGCTGTTTCTGGTAGGGCTTCCCATACACATTCACCAGCCCGGACGTTTTCGGGATCAGTTCCAAGCAGGCTTTGAGAAGCGTGCTTTTACCAGCGCCGTTCGGCCCGACGATTCCCACCAGACTTCCCTCGGGGATATTGAGATCGATGTCCCAGATGACCGGCTTGCGATGGTAGGCGACGGTGAGATCGTGGATGGAGAGCGGCGAATCCTCGGGGTGCTCGGAAAGATCGCCCGAGGCAGCGGGACTGGTATGTGCGGTGATAGGTGGCATGCGCGTGACGTTGAAAAAATATTTGAGAAAAAAATCGCCCCCGCCACGTCGCGGGCTGGAACGGCTTTCCGGGGGAGAGTTTACCTGCTGAGCTTTCCATTCAAGCCCTTAGCAGGAGCCTCGCCGCCGAGCGCACGCACGATGGTCGTGATGTTGTGGTCGAGCATGCCGATGTAGGTGCCCTCGTAGGTGCCGGTCTCGCCCATCGCATCGGAAAAAAGCTCACCGCCGATTTTGACGTCGTGGCCTTTCGACTTCGCACCCTCGATGAGAGCGCGGATGTTTTTCTGGGAGACCGATGTCTCGACGAATACCGCCGGGATCCTTCGCTCGACGAGGAAATCCACAAGGTCGTTGATATCCTTGAGTCCGGCTTCCGATTCTGTGCTGATACCTTGAATGCCCCGGACCTCCAGATCGTAGGCCCGGCCCATGTAGTTGAAGGCATCGTGTGCGGTGACCAGCACGCGGCTGTTCTCCGGGATGGTCGCAAACGCTTTTTTCCCATACTCGTGAAGCTCGCTCAACCTGGCCGAATATTGCTCGGTGTTCCTGGCATACTCTTCGGAGTTTTCAGGGTCGAATTTCTCAAGAGCCGCTCCAATTACCTCGGTCGCTTCCATCCAGCCGCTGACGTCCATCCAGACATGCGGATCATAGTGCTTGGCTTCGCTGGACATGACATATTTTTTATCATCAAGCAGTGTTTCGGTGACGGCAATCACAGGCTTTCCAGAGGTAGCCATCCGGACTAGGACATCGCCCATTTTTCCTTCGAGGTTCAGCCCGCTGTAGAAAATGATGTCAGAGGCCTGAAGCAGCTTCACATCGGAGGAAGTCGGCTTGTAAACGTGGGGATCAACTCCTTCTCCGATGATTCCCGACACATCGGCCTTGTCCCCAGCGACGTTGCGAACGACATCGGCGATCATGGCGACGGTCGCACCCACCTTGTAAGGATACTCCAGTTGGGTTTGCTCGCTTTGGTTTTTCTCCCTTTTGCAGGAAACGGTGAATAGGACGCCGATGGCGGCAAGCAGGACACCGATGGATTTTCCGTAGGGGATCCGGTTGGTTGATACGTTTGGTTTCATACGGTTACATTTGATTGGGGTGGATGTTTTGATAAGCTAATCAGGTCCGGCGGTGGCCTCGCCACCCGACCTTTGCTTACCACTTCACCTTGTTTGAGAATTACGATGAAGAGAAGGAACGAACTTGTTTATGTCAAGTATTTGTGTAGCCTCGACTACATCAGGGTAATGAAATGCGACCAAGGTTACAACTGGTCATGTTTCTGAACACTAGTAGACACTCCCCTCATTGTCCGGAAGGACGTGCTTGCCGCCCGTTATTTTTTCACCCCATTCTTGCAGCCGTATGACGAAGAAAGGAAACGCAAAACCACCGGCGAAAACCCCGTCAAAAAAATCCCCACGCAGTTCCGAGACTCAGGCGAAGGCGATGAAGGTGACTCGCGAGCAGCATGCCAGAGAAACGGCGCAGGATTACCTGGAGGCTATCGCGGATCTGATCGAGCAGACGGGAGAGGCGCGGGTCGTGGATCTCGCCAACCGGCTCGGCATCTCCCACGCAACGGTCATCCAGACCATACGCCGCCTCCAGCGTGACGGCTTCGTGACAAGCGAACCGTACCGCTCCATTTTCCTGACAGACAAAGGGCGCAGTATCGCCGCAGACGCGCGGCACCGCCACGCAGTCACCGTGGCTCTTTTGAAAAAACTCGGCGTCAGTCCCGACGTCGCGGAAGTGGATGCTGAGGGCATGGAGCACCATGTCAGCAAAGAGACTCTGAAAGCATTCGAGCAGTTTGTCGGGAAGGTCGACTGAGCGACTTGTCCCGGCTCTTTTCCGATCCCGCATAAAACATCCGGAGGTGCATCATGGCGGGACTCTTTTATGGGACCTTCTTGACGATTAGATAGAAGGCACCGATTTCGTTTCCGTCCGCTGTTTTAAAAACGGGAGAGAGCTGGTGGGAGCCGGCGGTGAGCTCGGCGGTGAAGGTCACTTTGGTCTCCGCTTCGCCGACAGGTTTGCTTTCGATGTCTTTGCCATCGATGCGGAGAGTAGCCTCGGTGGCGGGGATGGCTATGCCGGGATTGGCGCGGTAGGCGCGTGAGGGTCCGGGGACGTTGTCACCGGCGGGAAGGGAGGTGACAATTGTCTTGTCGGCTTCTTCGGGCCAGCGGAGGAGGGAGAATTCGTAGGTGCCGGGAGTGATGGCTTTCACCGCCCAGTGGCTCTTGTGTTTTGCTGTGGCAGACTTTTTCTGTTTCTGGGCGGATTTTCCAGCACGGACCATTTGCTGATTCCAGGGGGGACGTGAATCCCCGATCCAGTCGTGGGCGGTGAGGGTGACTTTGTCGTATCCGGGCTGGCCGAGGTAGATCTCGGTTGTCTGGGAAAAGGTCGGTTCCAGCTCGGACCACCATGCTTCGTAAAAGGAGCGCATTTTCGCGACCTGCTCTGGATTTTCTTTGGCGATGTCGGTTTTCTGTCCGGGATCTTTTTGGATGTCGTAGAGCTCTGTGCCGTTGACGAGGCGGAACTGTTGGGACATGACTGCGGATTTCCGCCATTTGATGGGATTGATGACTCGCTGGGAATCGGTGACGAGCATGCGTTCTGGCCAGTCCCGCTTGATTGCGGGATCGATCAGTTGGGCGAGAGAGACGCCGTCGAATTCCAACCCATCGGGTTTGGTTGATTCGGTGAGAGCTAAAAGAGTCGGGACGACATCGACTGCGTGCGTGATTTCTTTGACGACGTGGTTTTTGTCGATTCCGGCGGCGGGCCAGTGAATGAAAAACGGGACTCGGTGGCCGCCGTCATACTCGGAACCCTTTCTTCCGCGCATCCCAGCATTGAAAACCGAATCGCCGGTAGCGGTGCCATTGTCGGTTGTGAAGATGAAGATCGTGTTTTCGTAAACGCCGAGTTCTTTGAGCAGGGCGCGGGTTTTTCCTACGTTGTCGTCGATGTTGGTGATCATCCCGTAGAAGGCGGCGATGTTCTCCGGTTGGTCCCCATACATTTCCAAATAGTTCTCGGGACAGTGGAGGGGGCCGTGGGGGGCGTTGGTGGAGATGTATGCGAAGAAAGGTTTTTTCTCTGCGACGGATTTTTTGATGAAATTGTTGGCAGCCTCGAAAAAGACATCGGTGCAGAAACCTTCGGCTTCGACGATCTCTCCGTTGTGGAAATAGCCGCCGCCAAAGTAGGCGTTATTCCACACATCGGGTGTCTGTCCCACTCCGCCGCCGCCATGGCGGTAGACTTCGGTGAAGCCGCGATCCTCCGGGCGGTAGGGGTAGTTGTCGCCCATGTGCCACTTACCGAACATGCCGGTCTCGTAGCCGTTGTCCTTAAGTAGCTGGCCGATGGTGACTTCGTCGGCACGCAGCATGGAGCGACCGTTGATCGTGTGCCAGACGCCGGTGCGGTTGGACCAATGGCCGGTGACCAGGGCCGCGCGGGTTGGGGAGCAAGTCGGAGCGACGTGGTAATCTTCGAGAACAGTCGATTCTGCGGCGAGCTCGTCCATGTGTGGGGTTTTGATGACCGGATTTCCTGTGCAGCCAAGGTCGCCGTATCCTTGGTCGTCGGTGATTACCAAAACGATGTTGGGGCGTTCTTTGGCACTCGCGATATCAAGGAGAAGAGCTAGGGAAATGAGAGCCAAGTTTTTCATAGGAGTGATCGGTAGCATACGCGGGGAACTTCGTCAGTCTTTTGGAAAAGGTATTTTCTAATCGCCATAAATATTCGACAGGGTATCATGAGGTGATGAAAACTCTTTTCCTGGCACTTCTCGCAGCCAGCTCCTTGCATGGTGCCCAGCTTAACATCGTGATTCTCTACGCGGACGATATGGGTTACGGCGATCTCGGGGCAAACAATCCCGCCTCGAAAATTCCAACGCCTAACCTTGACCGCCTCGCCGCCGAGGGCATGCGTTTCACTGATGGGCATTCATCGTCCGGTATTTGCACACCCTCCCGCTATGCGCTGCTGACTGGTCGCCACCACTGGCGCGATTTCCACGGTATCGTGCAGGCGCTGGGGCCGACGGTGTTTAAAGAAGGGCAGTTGACGATTGCTAAAATGCTTAGAGAAAAAGGCTACACCACAGCTTGTATCGGAAAGTGGCATCTCGGTTGGGACTGGGATGCGATCCGCAAGCCGGGAACTCCGAAAAACTCGATCCAACCCGGTGATTTCGATTGGTTGAAATCCGTGCCCGACGGTCCGCTGGATCAAGGCTTCGACCACTACTTCGGCGATACGGTGATCAATTATCCGCCTTATGCCTGGATCGAGGACGACAAGCTGGTGAAAGCTCCCGATACGGTCATCACCAAGGATTTCGAGGAACCAACCAAGGAGGGAAACTGGGAATGCCGCCCAGGCCCCGCATTATCCGATTGGGATTTCTACAAAGTGCTCCCGACCCTTACCGAAAAGAGCGTGGAATACGTGCTCGCTCAAAAGGACGCCGACAAACCGTTCTTCCTCTACGTGCCATTTCCCTCGCCACATGCGCCGATCATTCCGAACGACGAGTTCGACGGAAAATCGAAGGCCGGCCCTTACGGAGATTTCGTCTTTCAGACAGACGATGCCTGCGGTCGTATCGTGAAAGCCATCGAGAAAATCGGTCAGGCTGACAACACGATCGTGATTTTCACCTCCGACAACGGCCCGGAGCATTATGCCTACGCGCGAGACCAGAAATATGATCACTGGTCATCGGAGCCGTTCCGCGGTCTCAAGCGCGATATCTACGAGGGCGGTCATCATGTGCCGTTCCTGATCAAATGGCCGGGCGTGACCAAGCCCGGTTCCGTTTCCGATGCCCTGATCTCACAGACTGACATCCTGGCGACGCTTGCGGACTTTGTCGGCTACGATCTCCCCAAGAAATCCGCCGTGGACTCGTTTGACTTTCTCCCTTATCTCAAGGGAGACGCGAAAAAAGGACCGCGCACGAGTATGGTTCACAACACGAAAGCCAACCACTACGCGATCCGCGACGGCGACTGGCTGCTGATTGATGCGAAGACCGGCTACCTCCGTCCCGCCCCCACCGAGTGGAACAAAGAACACGGCTACTCCGCCGACGACAAACTACCGGTGGAACTCTTCAACCTGAAAGAAGACATCGGACAGCATCACAATCTCGCGGAAAAGCATCCGGAGAAAGTTGCCGAGATGCAGGCGCTATTGAAAAAGCTTCGTGAGCAGGGCCACTCGGCTCCGAGGTTGGATTGAGCGTTCAGGTCGAAGTTTCTATTCGGAGCTTGGTTGACCTATAACCGCTGCCGCCGAAACAGTCAGTTCCAAGAATGTATCTCTTTCCTATTTCTAGTCATTGACTTGACAGACTCTCTTTAAACTGTTCAAAAGAACCCGTGAAACAACTTGAGAGTATCGAACTTTTCTCTGGTGCCGGAGGTTTGGCACTGGGGCTTCACGCGTCCGGCTTTAAACATCGTGCGCTTTACGAATGGAACGCCTCAGCTGTCGAAACTCTTCGATACAACCAGAGAATGGGGCATGTGTCGTTGGACGGTTGCAAGATATCCCGCACCGATGTACGGGATGTGGAATTTCACAAGTATCGCGGTGTAGATCTGGTCGCGGGCGGCCCACCTTGTCAGCCGTTCTCCATGGGTGGCAAAGCAGCGGGGATGAATGATGTCCGGGATATGTTTCCTCAAGCAATTCGAGCCGTTGCCGAGGTCCAGCCGCGCGCCTTTATTTTTGAGAACGTCCGAGGTCTTCTCAGGCCCGCCTTTTCCAATTATGTGGAATACATCCGCCTTCAGATGGAGTTTCCTGAATACCCTTTAGCGGAGAATGCGAGCTGGGATCAGAACCTTGCCCGACTTCAGCGCCATAAGGAGCGGAATGGTAAGGCTGGCAAACGTCTGAGATACCGCGTTCACGTCCATCAGGCGAATGCTGCCGACTACGGCGTTCCTCAGCAAAGACATCGGGTTTTTTTTATCGGTTTCCGTTCCGATCTCACTACGGATTGGTCGTTTCCTAAACCCACGCACATGGATGGTGTGAGGCTCCTCCATCATCAGAGAAAGGCGGGAACGCGTGGAGTTTCGGAATTCAGTGGAATTTCTCCGTGGGTTCCGCTCGCGGAAGCCATTGGCGATCTTCCAAAACCTTCTAGCAGAGCCGCAAAAAAATGGAATAATCACGACCTTCAAAATGGCGCAAGATCCTACCCCGGCCACACTGGAAGTCCGTTGGATCGCCCTGCCAAGGCTTTGAAAGCGGGAGCGCACGGTGTCCCCGGAGGAGAAAATATGATTCTCTATCCCGACGGCTCCGTTCGCTATCTGTCCATCCGTGAGAGCGCGCGCGTCCAGACATTTCCTGATAATTATGTATTCTTGGGCAGTTGGACCGAAGCTATGCGTCAGCTTGGTAACGCGGTTCCTGTAAAGCTGGCTGAAATTGTCGGAAAGTCGGTAGCGAAAGCCCTAGCTGGACAAGCGCCGCAGAAGTCCCAAAGGTCCAGCAATGAAGCCCTACAATCCTCTTGAGAAAGAGAACCTTGGCAAAAGCGTTGCCGACTCCCTGACCAAGCAGAGACCTGTGCCTCTGGGTTCTGTGGAAAGCTTCGAGGGCGCAGGCGTATATGTGATTTATTACACTGGGACGTATGAACCCTATGCCGAACTCGGCGAATGGAATCGTGGCGAGGAAGGTCCACTGGTGCCCATTTACATCGGTAAGGCGGTTCCCACCGGAGGACGAAAAGGGCTTGCTGATCCGGAGATATCCGCGAAAGGAAAGAAATTGTTCAAACGCCTCGAAAAACACAAAAAGTCGATTGAGCAAACCAGCAACCTTGATATCGAGGATTTCCTCTGCCGCTACCTTGTAGTCGATGATGTGTGGATTCCCCTCGGCGAGTCTCTTTTGATCCAGCGTCACAGGCCGATCTGGAACTCGCTGATTGATGGTTTTGGAAATCACACGCCCGGGAAAGGCCGTTTCGAAGGAGCCCGCCCAAGTTGGGATACACTTCATCCCGGCAGACCATGGGCAGTAAAATGCGCGCCATCCAAACTTTCCAAGGAACAGATTCTTCTGAATATCGAGCAGTTCTGGAAAGCTTATGAAAGGGCTTCAATGGAGGGTTGAGGTAGGATCAAGCTGACGTTGCATCCGGTCAGTGCGCCAGCCAAGCTCCCGGCATGTTGCGTCCACGGAAAAAATACACTGTCTACGATTTACAGAAACTGAAAGGCAAGCGATGCCTGACGCATGTGCATGTGAAGACTCCCGAGGAGGCTGCCGCTGCGGAAGCGGCGGGGATTGATGTGATGAGCTGCCCTTTCGACAATCGGGTCGCACAGGCGCGGCTGCCGGAATTGGTCGCGGCGGCACCCAACAGTTTCCTCTCATGCTCCACCCCACATGGCCTCGCTTCGCGTGAGGAGGCGATACGGATTGGTTTCCAGGCTTTGGAGATCGGTGCGAGCTCGGTGTATTGTTCAGCGAGTCCGTATATCATCGAGGGTATGGCGAGCGAGCGCATCCCGGTGGTCGGTCATTTGGGCATGGTTCCGCGCCATGTGACGTGGACGAATTACAGGGCGATCGGAAAAACCGTGGCCGAGGCGAAGGCTCTCTATGAAGATATGAAACGTCTTGAGGAAGCGGGTGCCTATGCGGCGGAGCTGGAGGTCGTGCCGCACAATCTCGCCTCATGGCTCTGCAAGCAGACCGACATGATCCTGATGTCGCTGGGATCAGGCGATGGATGCGATACGCAGTTCCTGTTTTCCGACGACATCCTCGGCGACTACGACGAGCGCCTGCCACGACATGCGAAATCCTACCGTGATTTCGCAGGCGAATACCGCCGTTTGCAGGAGGAGCGCATCGCGGCGTTCAAGGAATATGCGGAGGATGTGAAATCCGGCGGCTTCCCGGGTCCGGAAAACCTACTGGTAATGGACGAGGAGCTTCTCGATGCGGTCCGTGAGGAGCTTGGCTAAGGCTTCTTTGCCGCAGGCTCTGGCTCCTTCTCAACCCCGACAAAGCGGTGGGTCATCGTGCCTTCCTTATCCACATCCCACCATCTGAAGCCCATCGGGCGCTTGTCCATATTCTTGCTGGTGGTCTCGCCTGTCACGAGCTTGATGCCTTTGAATTCGTTTTCGGAGAACTTATGGGTGTGGCCGGAGAGAACCGCAACCACGCCGTTTTCCTCGATAAGAGCGAGCAACTCTTTCCGCTTGTTCAGAGGCAGATTGTAATAGTTTTCCGTCTCGTCGGGATCCTTGCTAAAGTGCTGTGTCGCTCGAAATCATCGACCATGCTTGATCTGATCTTTTTTCGACGATAGAAAAGCTGGATGGAAAATCCTTTGGAAAGTGGCTGCCCTTTTCACGAAAAGCGTTCGCGAACTGCTGTTGCTCTCTGCCGTTTCCAAGATGAGGACGTGCCGATGATCCTGCGGCATGCCGATGTGATGACCGCTGCCAAGGATTGGGAAAGCTACAGCTCGGATGCGCCGTTCCGGGTTCCGATTCCTTCCGAGGAAGACGTGCGCAAGGTGAGGCAACTTCCAATCGAGACAAATCCACCCGAGCACACGGAATATCGGGCCATCGTGGAGCCGTTTTTCAAGAAGCCACGTGACAAGGAATTCATTGCCACGATCAGTTCGTTGGTTGATGCGATGGTTACGGAGGCGGCTTCGGGGAAGACGTTCGAGCTGGTCAGCGGTTTCGCGGTGCCGTTACAATCGAGGGCACTGGCGCATCTTCTGGGCCTACCTCAGAGCGAGGCGGAGGAGTGGATTACCTGGGGGACACATGTGTTCCGGGATGTGCTCGAGGGTGAATCGGACGGGACGGCGGTGGACGCTTACATCGCGAGGCAACTCGACAATACGGCCGGGGCTTCGGTCGATGATTTTTTCTCGGCGCTCAAAGTCGCGGAGTTCCGTGGCAGGCGGTTGACCCGTGACGAGATGGCAGGATTTGCGAATCTTACTTTCGCCGGCGGGCGGGACACGGTGATTCACAGTATATCCTCGGTGATCGCGCATTTGGCAAAGCATCCTGAGGCTTTAGGTTTTCTAAATGAGGATCCCAAGCGAGTCGTGCTGGCTACGGAGGAGTTTTTCCGGGTGGTGTCTCCGCTCACCCATATCGGGAGGGTCTGTCCGGTGGAGACCGATATGCATGGGACGAAGGTTGCGGCGGGCGGGCGTGTGTCGCTTTGCTGGGCATCAGCGAACCGGGACCCGGGAGCTTTCGATTCTCCTGACGAAGTCCGGCTGGACCGTAAACCTAACCCGCATATTGCTTTTGGAGCGGGAGCACATTTCTGCCTGGGTGCCGCCCATGCGAGATTGATCATTCGTGAACTGTTGAAGAGTCTCGCAGGATCGGTGCGGGAGATCAGTATCGCCAGAGCTGTTCCGAACGTGGAAAAAGCCGAAATCTACAGCCGCGAAATCGGCTACGAACAACTTGAGGTGTGTATGCGGCCAAAGTGAGCGCTCCTATCAATCTGCGGGTGGCCGGACAATCACTCTGGCATCACCGTCTTCAGCAGGGGTTGGCGAAGAACGGAGTTGTTCCTCACTTGGGAGGGCGAGGATGTCATCACCAATGCGGAGGCCGTCATCGAGATCCGTACTGACGCTCGCTACGGCTTCACTTGGCTTGACCTCCTCGGGTTTAGCCTTCGGTGCCTCGGCTACAGCTATAGCTTTCGGAGCCGCGCAAGATACAAGGCCGATGACGACCAGCGCGAGGAGTAGGAGGGTTTTCACAAACAGCCGGGGATAGGTCGCTTAGCGCGCCTCGATAGGAGGAACCGGACTCAAGGTTTTAGGACCGGTGTATAGGGTAAGCGGACGGTAGAGGCGGTTGTCACGGAGCTGCTCAAGGACATGAGCTGTCCAACCGGAGGTCCGGGAAATAGCAAAGATCGGGGTGAAGAGATCGGTGGGAATTCCGAGCGAATAATAAACCGTCGCGGAATAGAAATCGACGTTCGCCTCAAGGTTCTTACGCTCGCGCATCAGCTCGGCGATGCGCTCGGACATCTTGATCCATTTTGGTTCGCCGAGTTCTTCGGTCAGTTGAATCGCGAGTTTTCTTAGAAACGGTGCGCGTGGATCTAGAACCTTGTAAACCCTGTGGCCGATACCCATGATTTTCTCTTTACGCTCCAATTTGCCTTCAACGAAAGCATCGACTTTATCGAGATCGCCGATTTCCTGAAGCATGTGGATCACTCCTTCGTTCGCGCCTCCGTGTAGCGGCCCCTTGAGCGTGCCGATCGCGGACGTGATCGCGGAATACATATCGGACAATGTGGCGACTGTGACCCGTGCCGAGAAGGTCGAGGCGTTCATTCCATGGTCCGCATGCAGAATGAGGGATACGTCGAGGACGCGCGCCGCAGTGTCGCTTGGGACCTCACCGGTGATGAGGTAGAGGAAGTGCTGAGCCTCGGTGAGGTCTTCCCGGATCGGGGGCAGTTCGAGGCCGTTGCGGAAACGGTGGTAGGCCGCGACGATGGTCGAGGTCTTTGCGCAGAGCGAGAGCGCGATGGCTGCATCTGCTTCAAGATCCGGCTCACCGATTTTCGCACGCTCGTCATAAAGACCGAGCATCGAGACCGCAGTCCGAAGCACGTCCATGGGCGAGGCACCTTTTGGGGCGTTTTTTAGGAAATCAATGACTTGGCCGGGAAGATTTCGATCGGAACGCAGACCTTTCTCGAACGCAGTAAGTTCCGCGCGATCCGGTAAGCGGCCGTGATGAAGTAGGAAGATAACCTCTTCGTAGCAGCAGTTCTCGACCAGTTCGTCGATGTGGTAACCGACATAGCTCAGCTCGCCGAGCTTTCCAACGACGTTACTTAAGGCGGATTCATTGGCGATGACCCCTTCGAGGCCGCGTGCGTATTCTGACATGATAAGGTAGGTGATCGATTTTGAGTTGAATCTTGAAGGAAGGAAGCGCTTTGAGCGCCATGGTGCAAGGGAGAAACCTCGTAAATAGTCATACTGGCAACGAACCCCAGTGAAGTTTACTCAGCGTTCCTGTATTCGCCGGATCGCTCTTTCCGCAAGGACTTGGAGTTCAGGGTCTTCTTCCATGAGAGTTTCGCGCAGGGATACAAGGCTTTCTTCCGTTCCGATCTGCCCGAGGATTTCCACTGCTGATCTGCGGAGGGCGGGTGTCTCCGCATCGATTTGATCAAGGACAAGGGGTTCGGCAGCTGATCCGAATTTCACCAAAGGCTTATTCCATAGTACGGGATTTTTGATCCATAGCTCGATGATGGCAGGAACAGCTTCGGGATTGCCTGCTTTCGCAATCAGTGTCACCAGTTCTTCGGGGGGCGCCAGATTCTTCGCTCCGTAGCCTTGAATCACTTCCAGTCCGGCTTCGGCTGCGGGATTCGGATCCTCAGCCCACTTCAGGAGCGCGCGTGAGATGGAATCATGGAAGGACACTCCCGACTTGGTGAGGAGTCCGATGAGGGTAAGGGTGATATCTGTCCGGTATAGCGAGGGCTCAGCATCGGCAAGTCGATCGACAGCGCGGTTCACCCGATCAAGATCGATACTTTCAAGCTCACGCCGGTTCAGATCGTAGAAGGCCGGATTACTACGATCATTGAGCTTTTCGGCGGAGCCGGCGAGAAACTGGTTGTTTTCGACACTGACTACGACAACGCCGATTTCCGGATGTATTTCTTCGGTTCGTCCCAGTCTGCCTGCGATCTTCGCGACCTCTTCGATATTTTTTTCGACACCGGTGAGAATCATCAGATAGTTGTCGTTGTCGCGCGGGTAGAGGTGGGATGAGAAGCCGGCACCGGCATCCCGAATCAAGTAGTCGCGGGCAGTGTATTTGTTTCGCCCGATCATATTGGTGATGTAGATACCAAATGCTTTCTGCTCGTCCCCAGCTCCCTCCAGACGCTGTTGCTCCTTCTCAAGTGGCGCGGTCGTGAAACGCTTTCTGAGTTCGGCGATGGGATCAATTTCATCTTTGGGGGAAAATGGGCCATTCCCCCCCTCGGATGCTGAGCCATTCACTGTCGCTTCGACGGCTAGGTTGCTTTTTACGAAAAACGGAATGCTTATGACCCCGGCTGAGAGTGCAATACTTACAAGGGTGGCTTTGATTCTCGCCCTGGGGTTGGCGTAAATAAGGAGCGAAACTCCAACAATGGAGACGAATCCGGCGATCATCAGTTTGCTTTCAAACGGCATGACGCTGAGGCTCGCTCCCGGGCTTGAGGAAAACAGCATTAGCATGGCCGTGATCGCCATTACCGAGACTCCTAATATTCCGGCAATGATTCGCTGCGGGGATGCGGGGCCTAGTTGCTCAGGATGATTGAACTCCTCGTAACGCATCGGCTGGATGCCTTCCGGAAGGTTTGCCGCAGGAAGCGGAACCCGCTGGAAGCGCTGCAATTCCGGTCCTGTTCGTTCGCCCGGGTAGAACTTCCTAGAACGGATGATCACATCATCGTTGATCCTGAAGCGGGTGTCGCAGCCACCGCATTCCACCAAACGATCCATGAGTGTTGCGTTCACACCGAATCGTTGTCTACAGGCTGGACAACGAATGTTCAGGTCTTGGCTTTTATCGTCTTCTTCTGACATCTGCTGATTGAAAGTGACCTGCTGGCCCGGCGATTGCAACCTTAGGTACTATTGAATGCTAAAATTAACTTAAGATAGATTAATAGTTGATTTATCCTTAAATTTAAGTTATTTCTCGCAGCCATAAAGCTATGAATATTTTACCACTCAATCCCTTGCCAGCCGAAACTTCCGAGAGCGCCAAAGGTAGTAGGCGAATTCGAAACGAAGGTTTCGTGGATGAGGCCGTAGTGTTTTCAGTGGTGATGAAAGGTGCCTACGATCGGGTTTATGCGATGTCCGAGGAGATGGTATTGTCTTCGAACGAAGACGACTACGCAGGCTGGGCCCTTCCGGTTTCATCTCCTTTTCGCGATCTCATGGATGAGCAAACTCCCACAGGGATCAGGCAGCCAGCCGTCCCGGTCCTGCAAGACAATGTGGTTGCAGTCCCTTCCGATGCAGGAATTGACGAGCCGTATACCGGGAGTCACCGCTGGTGGTTGTTCGGACTTTCCGGAATCATGACCTGCGCCATCCTCACGCTCACTTTGCTCAGCCTTGCCCAGCGCGGCTCCAACGACGTTGCTGATGGTTATTTACCGGTTCATAAAGAAAGCCCGGAGTCGATGGCGCGGCCACTGACAGCGAAACCGCCCGCGATTCAGCGAGCGCTAACTTCCGTCGTTTCCGATAAGTAGTCCGCTGGCAGCCTGTTGGACTTAGAATTCAAGTTTCCTAAAGAAACCCGCGCTCGTGCCGCGTATCGTATGAATGGAAGGTCCGCACGACAAACAACAACTCGCCCCCGTGCTGGAAGCAATCAGCCCGACCACCATCACCCACGTGTTAAACGTCCTCGCCGACAGCGGCTACTACAGCGAAGCCGCCGTTGAAACCATCGAACGTGAAATTCGACTCGAACAGCATGGAACCAACGATCCGAAGTGGTGAGACGATCAAGATCGATCTAAACGCCGATCGGAATACAGATCCAACCCGGTGCGATGTCGTCGTGTTCGAATATCCGTTGGTAACCTCAGCAAGCACGTGCTTTCATATCATGGGTTTTCCTTGGCGATTAAAAATCTTCCTCTTCATTGAAGTTTAAAATTTAGAATTTAGCGTTTAGCATAGCGCTCGTGCCAGCCACCTACTCCACCCACGATCTCCCCGGCGGCCCCCGCCTCGCCCACGCGCATCTCCCGGAATCCGAGTGCGCCGCGCTCTCCATCTACATCCCGGTCGGCTCCCGCGATGAAACGGGAAACATCCCCGCAGGCCTCGCGCACTTTTCGGAGCACATGGCCTTCAAGGGCACCACGACCCGCTCCGCGAAAGAACTCACCCTCGCCATCGAATCCGGCGGCGGCCAAGCCAATGCCTGCACCTCCGAAGACCACACCGTTTACGAAGCCCAGGGCGAGGCGGAACTGATGCCCGTCCTCATCGAAGTCCTCGCCGATATGGTCTGGAACTCCACTTTCCCCGAAAACGAAATCGATCTGGAACGCGACGTCATAGGCGAGGAAATCACCATGATCCGAGAGAACCCCTCGGATCATATCAACGACCTCCTAGCCTCCGCCCTCTGGCCGGAGCACCCTCTCGGCCAATCCATTTCCGGCTCCCTCGAATCCATCGAAATGATCACCCGCTCCGGGCTGAAAAATTTCACGCAGCAACATCACTTCCGTAAAGACCTCGTCATCGCCACCGCCGGCCCCATGCCCGCTGAACAAGTCCTGGAAACCCTCCTCCCCCTGCTCCCGAATAATTTCAAACAGCCGGCCCTCCGCCTCGGCCACACACCCTCGCCCTCCCTGGAGATCATCGACCGGCGGCCCACCGACCAGCTCCAACTCGCCCTCGCATGGCACACTCCCGGGCGCCACGCGGAAGAGCGCCACGCACTGCGCTTGCTCTCCCTCATCCTCGGCGAGTCTTCCTCCTCGCGCCTCTTCACCGAACTCCGCGAAGAACGCGGCCTCTGCTACCAAGTCGGCAGTGAAACCTCCCTCTTCCATGAGACCGGTGCGCTCCACATCATCGCCGGCCTAGATCCTGATTCCCGCGACGAATCCCTCGAAACCATTTTCAAAGAAACCTCGGACCTCTCCACCAACGGCCCCCGCCCCGGCGAACTCGAACGCGCCAAACGCCTCGCCATCGCCCAATCCAAGCTCGCTTTCGAATCCACCGCCGCCCATGCCGCCTGGGCCGGAGAAGGAGTGCTCTTCTTCAACCGCATTCCGTCTCCTCAGGACGCTCGCAAAAACCTTCTCGCCGTCACCGAGCAACAAGTCCAATCGATTGCCCGCCAGATTTTTTCCAAACAACCCGCCACCGCCGAGATCCGCTCTTAGCTCGACAATAATCCCTCCCCTGCACTAGCCTTGCTTACATTGAACGGAGTTCGCCATCAAACGGCCCCTGTAGCCGGAGGAGGGAATCCCCCTTGCGGAAAGCTGCCTCCCGGTGACAGCCCTCTCCAAAAATACTCTTCCTTGGAATTTGAAATTTAGAATTTGAAGTTTTGACCTTCCACCCCTTCACCTCCGCCCATTTCATCACGCTCGGCATCGGCTTCGCGCTCACGGCGGCTTTGATCATTTTTGCAAAGCGCTCGGACGGCAAACAGCGGGTCGCCACCGCAATCCTGGCCTTCCTGAATTTCAGCTCCTACCCCTTCGCCCTATTCGCCTGGAGAGAACATCCCCAAGCATTGGACAATGTGATCCCACTCCACCTTTGCGATCTCGCCGCAGTCGTCGCGGGATTCGCCCTTTTCACCAGAAAACCAATCCTGCTAACCCTCACCTACTTCTGGGGCATCGCCGCGACAACGCAGGCGCTTCTCACTCCGGCAATTACGATCGGCCCGCCGGAACTTCCCTTCATCCACTTCTTCTGGCAGCACGTCGCCATCGTCGCTACCGCCCTCTACATCCCCATCGTCTTGAAATGGCGACCTCGCGCGCCATGGTGGAAATCCCCGCTCATCGTGTTCGGAATCTCGCTCATCTACCAGGGATTCGCGCTACTGGTGAACACCATCCTGAAAACCAACTTCGCCTTCGCATCCCGCCCGCCCGACAATCCCTCCCTCATCGATCACCTCGGCCCGTGGCCGCTATACCTCTTCGCGATGCAAGGTCTCGCACTCGTGTTTTTCCTATTGCTCGCTCTGCCGTTCCGCAAGGGAAACACCCATGAATAACTGTGAACGCTACAAAATTACTGTTCAAACCCCCACCCGCAGGTCTCGAGCACTCCACAAAGTCCCCGCTGCCGCCCTCGCGTCCCCTCGCAATCGCCGCGCTCCATCTTTGCGTTTCTCGGAAAATCGATCCCTTGCCGCCGCGAACGCTTCATCTACAAAACCTTTGCCACCAATCACCGCTCCGTCCGTGAAATACCTTACTTGCCAGCGCAGCCTTCCCGCCATATTCAACTCGGGAAGAGCCGTCTGGCTGTCGCCACCTTCGCACTGAAGCTCGATATCAACGAGAACGCACTCTGATTACCGCCTTGGGGTTATTCCGGAATCCGATATTGATCGTATCCGAGATACTATCTTGGCAAGGTCGCTGGCAAGAGCGTTGCAGGCTGCTGGGATTCGTTATTCTCGGCTCTTGAGTGCGGGTGGTTTTTACCAGGGTTGATTGGATGATGCCGGGCGGCTTTCTTTGCAAAAGCGGATACCGCTGAACAATACTGCACTTTTTGATCGTAAGGTGCTTTCCAGTAAAGACAATCCCTCACCATGACGCAAAAGAAGCTCTCCACCCCTTTCCAATTGACGATCGCCGCCGTATTCGCATCGGCCATCACCGCCTCCGCCATCACCGACGAGGACCCCGGCAAGATTGAAGGAACCGCGAATCCTGAGCCTCTCCCCTCCGTGAATCCCGACAAAGCCTTGCTTTCCACAATCAAGTATCCCGAGGGAATGACCGCGAAAGTCTTCGCCAGCGAGCCGAACGTCATGGATCCGACTGCGATCTCCTTCGACGAACAGAACCGACTCTACATCGCTGAGACTCACCGCTTTGACCGCGGGGTCGAGGACAACCGCCGCAATCCTTGGACTGCTGATGACTACGCATTGACATCGACGGCTGAGCGACTGGCGATGTACAAGAAATATGCGGATAATAAGCCCCTTTCCTATTTTACCGAGTATTCGGAAAAAATCCGCGTGATCGAAGATCGCGACGGCGATGGGAAAGCGGACTTCGGACAAATCTATGCCGAAGGGTTCAACGATCCGCTCGACGGCACCGCTGCCGGAGTCATGGCGCTCGATGGCAAAGTCTATTTCGCTTGTATCCCGCATGTCTGGATGCTGGAGGACACGGACGGGGACCTTGTCGCCGACGAGCGTGAGTCTCTGCAAGAAGGTTACGGGATCAGCGTCAGCCTCAGCGGCCACGATCTCAACGGTTTCGCCCTCGGCCCGGACAACCGCATCTATTTCACTATCGGCGACCGCGGCTACAATCTCAAAACCAAAGACGACCGTCACCTCTACAGCCAATACGAAGGCGCGGCATTTCGCATGGAGCGCGATGGTAGCGGATTGGAGGTCGTGCATAGCGGCTTGAGAAATCCGAAAGAGGTCGCCTTCGACCGCTACGGCAACCTCTTTTCCGTGGATAACAACGCGGACATGGGCGACGAGGCCCGGGTAGTGGATATCGTCGAAGGAGCATACTCCGGTTGGCAGCGCGGCCATCAGGCATTCCAAAAATTCACCAACCTCATTTACGGCACTCGCCGCCACCAGACCAACTGGATGGAAGAGCGTCAATGGGACATGGACAGCGATCTGCGCCCGAGGGCTATCTTGGCTCCATCAGGTTGGCTCACCAAAGGTCCATCCGGTCTTGCCTATGATCCTGGCACAGGCTTGGCAGAAAAATGGGACAACCATTTCTTCATTTGCGATTTCACCGGCGCAAACAGTGCGGTGATCGGGTTCCGCATGGAACCAGACGGCGCGGGCTTCAAAATCGAGCGCAGCGAGAATTTCGTTTCGGGACTACTTTGCACCGACATCGAATTCGGATACGACAGCAAAGCCTACGTCTCCGACTACGTCGGCAGTTGGCCCACCCACGGATTCGGAAATATCTTCTCCTTCGAAGACCAGAAGGAAATCGCGAAACCCGAGACCAAAGCAGTCCGCACCTTGTTTGCTGAAGGATTCGGAAACATGAAGGCTGAAAAACTTGCCCAGCTCCTCCGCCATCCTGACATGCGCGTGCGCCTGCGCTCGCAATTCGCTCTCGCCGAAGACACTGCCAACCGCGATGTCTTCGTCACCGCAACCAATGCCACCGAACCCCTGACCACCCGGCTCCACGGAGTATGGGGTCTTGGGAATTTGGCTCGCATGAAAGACGATGCCGAAGCAGCGAAACAGCTCGCCTCGCTTTGCGTAAACCCCGAGGCAAAAGTGCGCGGGCAAGCTGTCAAAGCACTCGGTGCCTCCGGCTACAAACCCGGCCTTGAAGCCGCCACAGCCCTGCTCACCGACCCCGACCCACGCACCCGGATGCTCGCCGCCATCGCCACCGGCAAGCTGGGCACAAAAGCAGAAGTTCCCGCACTCATGGCACTCGTCGCAGAAAACAACGACCAAGACGAATACCTCCGCCATGGCGCGATCGAAGGCATGATGCAAATCGGAGACGCCGACGCGGTCTTCGCGTTCGCTGAAAACGGTTCGCCCGCCGTACGCCGTGCGGTGGTTCTCGCGCTGCGCCGTTTCGAGGATGGACGCATCGGCACGCTACTCAAGGACTCGGATATTTCAATTGCTGTTGAAGCCGCCCAAGCGATCAACGACGCATACATTGAAGGTGCACGTGAAGACCTCGCTGCAGCGACCTACCTACTTGGAAAAAGCACCTGGATGGTCGATCTGCGCATTCTCAATTCCATGATACGTGCTGGCGGCGACGAGAATTTCAGACGCCTGATCAATGTCGCATCCGATACCTCACTTTCCGAAAACGCCCGTACCGAAGCACTGTTTCTCTTGGACCGCTTCGAAAAATCCCCACCCACCGATCCCACCACGGGAATGTACCGCCCGATCAGAGAGGAACGGAAAATCGGAGAGGGACTCAAAGGTGAAATCCGCTCCGCCTTGCTTCCGTTGCTCGCCAATACTTCTGGAAACTTGCTCGTCGAAGCACTCGAACTCGCTGGAAAATTCGATTTAAAAATCCCAACCGAAACCCTGATAGCACAACTCACCGACCCGAAAAATCCGCTACAAGTCAGATTGTCGGCATTGAAGAAACTCGAAGCTGATAAACCGGAAAAATTTACCGAAATCCTCGTCAAGCTGACGATGGACCGGAATATGAAAATGCGGGGACCGGCTTTGGACACACTCGGGCGTGTCGACCCCAACGAGGCTTTAAACATAGTGCTGAAAATCCTCTCATCAGGAAAACCCTACGACAAACAACTGGCCCTATCCCTTTTGGGCACGCTCGATCACCCGAAGGCCTCGGATGTCTTGTTAGAAATGCTCAATGGGATCGGAGACCAGCCGATAGCCATCCGGCTCGATATTATCACGGCCGCAGAAAAACGATCCGAACCAGCACTCGAAAAAGCACTCGAAGCCTACGAGGCCGGAATCGACAAAACCGATCCGCTCGCCGCTTTCCAAATCACACTCGAAGGCGGAGATGCGGAAAACGGTAAAAATATTTTCTTCAGAAACGGCATGGCCAACTGCAACCAATGCCACAAGGTCGGACAGCGTGGCGGCGACGCTGCCCCCAATCTGAAAGGTGTCGGCGGTCGCCAAGACTCGGCTTACATTCTCGAATCCATAGTCGCTCCCAGCGCAAAGCTGACACCGGGCTACTCGGCCATAGCGATCACCATGAACGACGGTTTGATCGTCGCCGGGATGTTGATGAAAGAGACCGACTCCGAGGTCATCGTCCGGAACCTTGAAACAAAAGAGGACACGGTCTGCAAGAAAGAGGACATCTCCGTCATGCCCCCGGCCATGTCCACCATGCCTCCCATGGGCTTGATTCTGGACAAATCCCAAATCCGAGACCTCGTGGCGTATCTTTCCTCGTTGAAAAAATAGCTTCCGCCTACCTTCCGGGGCAGTCTTGAATTTTCTGGTTTCTGGTCTCCGGTTTCTGGTGTCTCTTAAACCCATGCCCAAGCCCGCCATAAAACGACCCCGCGTGAACGTCCGTCGCCCGGATGTGATGGAGCTCGTCTCCGCGGAGGTCGCCGTCCACTACCAGTCCTCCCTCGTCGAGAAGATGAAGGATCAGGGCGGCAGGATCACCTCCGGCAACACCACCCTGCTCCTCGCCCAGGACTTCGGTTTCTGCTACGGTGTCGAGCGCGCGATCGACCTCGCCTACGCTTCGCGAAAAGTATTTCCCGAGAACCGCATCTTTCTCATCGGTGAGATTATTCACAATCCCGACGTCAACAACCATCTTCGTGAGATGGATATCATTTCCCTGCCATGGCGAGAAATGGACACCACCTACGACGAGCTCCAACCGGAGGACGTCGTTATTGTTCCCGCCTTCGGCGCACCAACCAGGTTCATGGAAAAGCTCGAGGAACGCGGCTGCTACACGGTCGATACGACCTGCGGCGATGTCATGAAAGTCTGGCGCCGCGTGCGCGGTTACGCCAAGGACGGCATCACCTCAATTATCCACGGCAAGGCCGGCCACGAGGAAACACTGGCGACATCTTCGCGAGCTCTGGGCGAAAAAAAAGACGGACACTTCCTAGTCGTCCTAACCCTCGCGGACACCGATTATGTCTGTGACTTCATCCGCAAAGGCGGTGACAAGAAAGCGCTTCTCGAACGCTTTAAAGGCTCCCACTCAGAAGGCTTTGATCCTGATGTCCACCTGGAGAAAATCGGCGTTGCCAACCAGACAACGATGCTTAAGAGCGAGACCCTGGAGATACAGAACCGGCTCGCCAAAGCGATCACAGATCGCGACGGATCCTCCGAAAAGTTCTCCGTCTTCGATACGATCTGCGGAGCGACGCAAGAGCGACAGGACGCCCTTTTCGAGATGCTGAAAACAAAAATGGACCTTCTCTTGGTGGTCGGCGGTTACAACTCATCGAACACCGCCCACCTTGTCGAAATCGGCGAAAAAGAACTGCCGACTTTCTTCATTCGTGATGGCAGCCAGATCAAGTCGTTGGAGGAAATCGTTCACTACGATCTGCACCATGAGCGCGAGACAACCTCGAACTACGCTCACGTCTTTTCCGGAAAAGAGCACGTCACCATCGGCCTCACCGCTGGAGCCTCCTGCCCGAACAACCTGATCGAGGCAGCGGTAAAGAAGGTCTTCGAACTGCGGGGAGAGACGCTGGAGTAATGGAGAGCCGCGCCTGTGGCCGGCTTCCCTGCAACCGGGAGAAGAAGCCGGCCACAGGCGCGGCTCTCCAGGAGTCTACGCAAGATCCATCACCATCACCTTCGCCCACATGTCCTTATGGCCACCGGAGTAGGCGTCGTGAATCGGATCCGCCTTCTGGTATTTCTCGTGAGCCTCCATCGTATCGAAGTGAAAAGAGATCCCGTAATCCCATGAATGATCGGTCACAGGACGCTCATCAGTCGGCGCTGGCGTGCCCCAATGTCCCTTCGAAATATTCGGTGACTTCACAAGTTCGCTGAGCGCCGCCTCCATCCGGGCGCGGCCCGCTTCATCTTTGAATTCGTCTTTCAGCCAAAAGTAAACGTGATGTTCCATACCCGATTCTGGCAAAGCAAGCGGAGCATGCAACTCTAATGGAGAGCCGTGCCTGTGGCCGGCTCATATTCGGTCGCGAAAAGAAAGCCGGCCACAGGCACGGCTCTCCAGCATCATAAATACTTCATGAATGCCGAATACACCTCCGGCGGGATGTCGAGAAGTCCGTAGTCCTTGGACGAAACGAAGAGTAGGCTCTGTTTTCCTTTTCCGAGCAACTGCCCTTCCGATCCGAAAATCTGGTGCTCCAGCGTGCAGAACTTCCGGTCCGCCTTCGCCACCTTGATCTTCACTGTGATCGTATCGAACTCCCGGGTCTCGCGGACGAACTTGTGTTCAAAGGAACGGGTCAGGATGTAGAACTTCGTATTCTTGAGATCGAAGTCCGGCATTGCCGCATTGAAGAACAACTCGCGGGTCTTGCCGACGTATAGCGGATACATACCGAAATACACATTGCCGACCGAGTTCGTGTCCTGATAGGTCGCGACCATGGAATAGACAAACCACTTACCCTCGAAGTGTCCCATCAGATCGTGGGTTCCGCCGGAAACAGGGGCCGCAACTTCGCTTCGTGGCGCTTGCTCCTGCTTGGCGATCGCCTTGATCGCGGGAAGCTCCGCGGCGGCGTGCATCACCTGGTCCGCCTTTTCCGTGACGAGACGGAGCAGGTCCGTGGTCGTCACGAGCCATACGACATATGCCAGCGGCAGCAGCGATCCGACATACATCAGCACATTCTGATCGACCATATAACCAAAAGCGAAAATCACGAGGCAAAGGCAGGCCATCGAGAACATGCGGATCTGCGGAAGCGGTTGCTGTGAGTTCGGAACAAAGCAGCGGGCTATCGCCAGCCCCGCATAACCCACAAAGAACGAAGCGTAAAATACCATGAAATACTCCAGCTCGAATCTCGCGAAATACCCGCCAAGTGTGATTAACGCGACGATGAAAAACGTCGGAATCGGCGAAGAAATGATCTGCTTCGGGATGATGGAGATCAGCATATTTTCGCTCTTCTCCACGTTCTTCTCCAGGAACCATTTGAGTGAAACGTAACCGCTGTCGAGCGTCGTCAACACACAGATCACAAGGAATCCGAAGTATGCGGCTGGGATCAGGGAGTTCCCGGAAAATCCGTTTGAGAAATGCTGGACGATGATGCTGTGGCCGTAAACCAGGTCATCCAGCTTGGATGTGACGACTTCGAAACTACTCGTCGCATTGCCCATCACCCACATCGCCAGATAACCGTGGAAAAGCAGCAGAAGGAAAAAGATGATCCCGCCGAAGATATAACTCAGCCGGATCGATGTGTTCTCACGATGGATCTGGATGGCCCGCTGCCAATGTTGCAGGTCCAGCCATGGGCCGACCAACAACCCGACGACAAGAGGCACCGCCAGCCCCCAGAAACGGTTCGACGTGTAGCCGTTCTCCATTCCCAGCCCGCTGAACCCTTTTCCCACCCCCGCCGGGCTGAGGGAGAAAAGCACCGTGACAATACAAAGAATCAACAACCCACCCAACAGCGCGTGCCCCGCCTTGATTTTGCGGATACCGAATTCCTCACCGAAAAGGCAGCCGACCGCCAGCAAAACGAATACCGCCATCGTCACACCAAGCGCCACGACCGCTTGACCGTTGAAACCATCAATCGTCCCAAGCAGCGGCACGAACAGATATTTCACCAAAGCGAAAACCGTAAGCGATAGCGCGACGATCTGGTAAATATAGAAGATCAGCCGGAAAGGCTTCGAGAACTTATCGAAAAACAGCGCAAGCGACTCATGGCCTCCCTGATGTTTTCCCGCCACAATCTGGGTCAGCCAGCCGAATAGCATCAGCCCGATCGCATTCGGAATAGCGAACATAAGCAGCCCCTGCATCCCGAACATAAAGGAAATCTGGACACTGAAAAACAGGCCCAATCCCCACATCCACGCCAACGCGACAGAGTTTCCCCAAAGCAAAGCGTTCAACCATCGCAAATTCATTCCCCAAACAACCGCCATTCCTGCCTTTCCGCAAGCCTCTTCAGTTATTCCCCAAAGCTATCTCATTTCGAATCGTTTGTTTTCGCAAATAGTTTGAATACCAATTCGCAAGACGTCGTGTAGTTCCCCCTTATTTGATTGAAAAATTATGAACTGCTGTCAGTAAATTATGGTATTGTTACTTCCGAACTCTCGCTCTTCGATCATTGCCGAAATACATAATGGAACAGAAATACAATCGTCCAGTTCTAGCTGCCGCATTCACGCTGATCTTAGCCGCCATAATTCTTATTGCGGTTCTTTCCTCAGATAAGACAACTAAAGGGAAAACCAGCGGGACTCCGACATCAGAAATTTCCAAGCCTAGCCGGACCGGCCCAGGTGGTGCCACAAAAGGTGAGCGTCCCGAATCCCCAACAACATGGGAGAGAGCACTTGCCAATGAGGACAGCGGGCCACAAATGACCGTCTCGCTCGATGAGGTGGGAATACGCTCTGCCGATGGCAGCTATGAGTTTGTCAGTCTTGTGCCACCTGCAACCAGAAAGACTTTGGCAGCTCGCATTTCAGAGCTTGGATCTCCCGATGAGGTGTTTCCCTTGGCGTATCCGGAGGGAGTGGATAAAAACATGCATACCCGCCGTGTGATCACCAATGAAATCCGCGTCAAATTGCCTCGTTCCGCAGCTCAGAGCATCGCTAAAGAATACGGACTTAAAATCAAGGAAGTGCCCGACTATACCGAGGAATGGGTCATTTATTCAGCAGATAAACCCTTGGATGCGCTCGCGATCATAGATTCAGTTCGCGGCGATAGGCTCGTCGCTAAGGCGGACGTTCTTCTTGGCGGAAAAATGACGCAAAAGGGTCTTCGCCGTCACCAGCATGCTCCGAATGATCCGAAATTCTCACGCCAATGGCACTTGATGGGAATCACTCAAAGCCCAATGGCCGATGTCAATATCTTGGCGGTCTGGCCGAAGTGGAGGCAAGCTGCTTCAACCGGCCTAACAGGAAAAGGAATCCGGATTGGAATAATTGATGATGGGTTGCTGACGAGCCACGAAGATCTTCGAAGGAATGCAGATACGGAAGACGACTATGATTGGGTCGGAAGAGACTTTGATCCCACCCCTGATGATCTAGAATTGGATACTCATGGTACTAACTGCGCAGGTGTCGCGGCTGCGCGTGGCAACAATGGCATTGGCATCACGGGCGCCGCTCCATACGCCACACTCGTAGGCATGCGGCTTCTTGGTTCGGGCACAACTGATAGAGATGAAGCCGCTGCAATGGCCTACAAACCCAAATTACCTATACATATCAAGAGTAACAGTTGGGGTCCGTCTGACGACCCAGCGTCGGGTGCCGCCTTTACAAAACCCGGCCCGCTATTCTCCGCAGCCTTAAAAAACTCGGTGACACGAGGCCGGAATGGAAGAGGTGAAATCTTTGTGTGGGCAGGAGGAAACGGTGGTGGCAACGACAACTCGAATTATGATGGTTACGCCAATTCGATCTACACCATCGCGGTGGGTGCCTCCTCTTCGAAAGCAATACGATCAGGATATTCAGAACGTGGGGCCAACCTGATCGTAGTCGCCCCGTCAGATGGAGGCACTGGGGATCGCGGTATCACAACAACAGATACTTGGGGGCTTTTCTACAATGATCCTAGGCTCAAATATTATACCGACTTCGGGGGCACATCGTCAGCCGCCCCACTGGTTTCCGGTATCGTCGCACTGATGCTAGAACAGAACCCGAAGCTGGGTTGGCGCGACGTTCAAGAAATCCTGATGAAGAGCGCAGCTAAAATTGGTAAGCCCGACAAGTATTGGATCCGGAACGGCGGCGGTTTTCATTTCAACCACCAATATGGTGCGGGAAGGGTCGATGCCTTTAGAGCTGTCCAGCTCAGTAAGACATGGACCAACCTTGGTAAGCATGTTTCCAGATCGCAAAGAAAATTCGGACGCAGGACAATTCCTAATAATGACAATAGAGGTACTGTTACCAAATTCAACTTTCAGGGAAGCAATATGCGCGTTGAACACGTGACAGTAAGATTGGATATCAAACACGTGGATCGCTCGGATTTGTGGATAACACTGTTTTCACCATCCGGCACCGTGAGCGTACTCGCCAGTCCGCACAAAGGATCTTTTGCAGACATCAGGGATTACACATTCAGCACCGTTAGGAATTGGGGTGAACAATCCAATGGAATATGGACTCTTAAAGTATCTGATCGAAGGAATCGCTCAAGAGCCGATGGAACTCTAATCAGCCCTAAGGTGACCATTTTCGGAACCAAACTGTAGCTCGAAATACCCCTTTCCCGTTTGGGCCTTGGACGCACCTCCTCCCTTACGCCATCTTCCAGTAATGAGAGTTCTCCCCACGGGCGCAAGATGCCTCACATTCGCCGCATACTTCTTTTTATTATTCGATGGAAAAGCAATGGAAAACCTCGAAACGACCCGCCTGATCTGCCATGTCACCAACAATGCGAACTCGACCCTGATTTCAGCGAAAACCAAAGACACCGGCACCAATGCGACCCTACGCATCGATTGGCAGACAAAAACGGAGAAGCCGGAAAATTTCCGCAATCATCCGGTAAAAGACAACGCTCTCATCTCAACCCACCGCATCGGCGAAATCACCGTCACCCGCACCATCCTCGCCAGCGCCACCGCAGACTGCATCCTCATCCACATCATCGCGGACCAGCCGGGTGCCGTTTCCTTTAGCGCCCGCTTCGTCTCCGATCATCCTTCAAGAATCCGGGACCGCCGCGAAATCATCCTTTCCGGGGATGAAACCCAAGCCCATGCGTGGATCATCCCCTTCGAGTCCGATGTCCACGATGGTGGGAAAGGCACCATTTTCCTCAACGGCGAGGGCGAGGCGCTTATCATCCTGAACCTCACAGCAGACGCAGAAACATCCCCCATCGCCGACACCCTCACCCGCCTCGGCAAAAAATACGACCCCGACCACAGCCCCGCCAGCCCTCATCTGATATGGAAGGGCTTGAACCCTTAGCTCAAACCTTGGGAAAAGAGGGTTGATGATGTCTGGCCCAGCTTAGAGACCCGGCCAAAAATAAACGCGTGTTTGGGCGCTTTCCCTGACCCAACTCGGGTGCCTCACTTCGCAGTGCGGCGCAGCAATGCCTTCTGCATGAAACCACCGCGCGAGCTGTCGCTGGAATTGAAGAAAGAGGAACCATTGCGCAGCACCACCATGTGCATCTGCTGGTTCGGTCGAATACTGACCAGGTTGTTTTCCTGCACTTTCCATTTACCTTCGATCTTGTAGGCGAGCTCGTAGGCGAATACCGCCCCGGGAGCCGGTGCTAGGAAGTTCTTGCCAGATGCTAGCTCTTTGGTTTTTCCGTCGACGATACGAAGCGAGATCGGGTGCGGACTGAAATTGTGGACGCGCACCATGCCTAGGGGCTGGCGTGCCGGATCATCGTCGAAAACGTGAGGCACAAGACTGCTGTCGGGCCCCGGAGCCAGCAAGATCGTCACGCGGCGGGAGTCGGTGGGGAGCTTCACCAACGCAGCCAAAGCAGGATCCTCCTCGCGCGCCTTCGCAAGCGATTCCGGGATCTCCCCACCGACCGCTGCTTGCTGTTCTTCTTTCGGGGCGAAAACGGCATCGGGCAACTCGATCCCCTCCTCCTCCATGCTACGCCGCCAAGCCTCCAAGTCCCCGGCCTTTTGCCGGTTGACCTCGTCGGAAGGCTGTCCCAATGCCAACGCGAGAATCTGCGGTCCCGAATATTTAAACGGCTCGGAATACCGGAAGGCGAGTGCGGTCACAGGAGTGCCGCTTTTTCCCTCGCGCACTTCAAGTCCGGAAATATCCTCGCCCCATGATACGAAGTCGATTTGCATCGAAACGTTAGTGGCATCGCTTGGATTCTGGGCGTGAAGGAAGCAGACGCTGGCTAAATAAACCGGGAGTGCACAGATGGATGATAAGAGGGTTTTATATTTCATCAGGATGGAGCCAGCGGAAAGAGACCACCGAAAAGCGGCGACCGAATTTTACGTTGGACGGGTTCAGGTTTTCGGGGCGGGTTTCAGGGGAATCGGCGGAATCCATGAATTCCGGTGTTCGTTGCACGATGGCCTCGCACCATGCCTTTGCCACCGTTTTGCCAGAGGAATCAAGCGCTTCACCGTAGGCTCGGATGCGGAATGTATCGGAACGCGCACTGATCACCGGCCCGATCACCTGCAGCACGTCGGCCTGAGTGAGCCAACCGGGAATCCCGGTTGAACGAAACCCCTGTTCGGGCATCAGTTCCGGATCCGTGATCATCTCCCGATCAGCAACCATGGATCCTGTGTTGGCCGGATTTCCATCCTGCGAAGACGGAGCCCAGACCTCGGGGCCGGTATCATTGGGGTCGTTGGTGAGTGCCGGGTTGGTGGCTATCGGCGGACGACTGTAATCAGGGGGATACTCCATGTCCGCCGCAGGCTTGCCGTCTGTTGCAGCTTCGATTCGCAGCATGTTTTCCTGCGGGTTGAGGTCCGTGAATCGGCTGCTATTAGTGCCCGGAACCATGTTCAATCCGCTGTCGTCAATTGCGCTCTGCAGGACCCCGCTGCGTCCCAAATGATCCTCATCCTCAGAAAGTTCAACGAGCGCGCGATTGACGAAGTGGGACAGGGAAACAAACGGCCCGCGCAGGCGGACTTGCCGGACGATCTCCCCGGCTAGGGCATCGAGTTGTTCATCGGTGATGCGCCGGAAACCACTGTAGGAATCGTCCCCATCCCCGCTGGGATCGGGCAACTGCGCTTGTGCCGGCTGGTTCAGGCTGCGCGGAAACATCACACCCTCCTCCGGCGCGTCGCTCTCGGCGGGATGCTTCAGCTTGCGATTCGAGGCCAGCATGGCCTTCCACGCATCTTTGCTCGTGGAGTTCACATTGAAGCCACCTTGGACCCACAATCTGGATGCTGCGCGAATTGGGTCGCGCAATGCATCCGGCTCCGAACCGGACAATATCTCGGTGATCCGCGGATTCTCCGGTGTCGCCGGGCCATCGGCTGGTACGGTGGAAATGAAAAACGAATCCCACAACGCCGCATTCAGCAGATAGGACATGTCGTAATACCGGTTCGCCGCCGTATCGCAGCTCTTGTCATTGATGAGGTTGTAATCGTAGCGAGGTTGGGAGCTGAGGCCCCGCTCGACCAGCAAAGGCGCGTATGAGTTGCCGAGGGCGTTTCCGGGCTGGTGGGCAACCGAGCCAAAATGGTCGTCGGCGGTCAGGTCCGCGTGCTGAAACTGAGCCAGCGAGACGATCTCATCGGGAACATCATAGAGAATCGTCTGCTGGGTCCCGCTTGCAGATGAGTGCCCCCACCTGAGCTCCGATAGCGCCAAATTCCGGGTGAAGGCCGTGCCGGTATCGCCTCCCGGCGCACTGAAAGGCAAGCTTGCCAAGTCGTCAGAGACCGCCATGAAGTAAGGGGGCGCTGTGTAGGATGCAATGGGCCTCGTGAAGTGCTGAGCCCGCAGATTGAAATCCATGAACGTGCGCAGGGTCGAATTGCGCCTTCCAAGTTGTCCAGCCGGAAGAAATGCTCCGTAGTCCATCCCCGGCTGGCTGAGCTGATAACTGAACAGCATGAGTGGAATCGGTTCGGTCATCTGAGCTGCATCTTCCGCGGATACTCTTCGCTCGACCGCCTTGAACAAAACGTTGTTCACATCGAATGATTCGATCCGGCGCAGGAGTCCGGAGTCCGACGTGCGAAGTTCGAGATCGATCGTCGAAGTTTTCCCGTTTGCAAGGAGATGAAGCCTCGCCAGAGAGTTGAACTTAGAATTCACCGTGCGGGTGAGCGTATTGGGAAGCAAGATGCTGTTGTTGAAGTCTGAAGGCGAACTCTCAAGAAATGGGCTGAGCTGGAGGGAGACAGGCGCGAAATCCTCCGCTCGATTCAGAGCGGATCCCTGTGTGTAGGTCCGCGATTCCCCCGCACCCAATTCACCGGCTGGAATCTTAAAGGTCACTCCACCAAAGACCGAAGGTTTTTCCTCGTTCTCAAAAGAAAAGTATTTCGGCCATAAAGGTCCCTGCCCGCTGTCGTGTTTGATACTTCCATCTTCTTGGATGGTATTGAATGACTCCCGGAGTGCCATCTGGACCCCACGGGTCTGGAAAACCTCCAGTTCGAGGTCGTCACCCCATTGGATCGGATAGGGATAGGGATTGGCCAAGGATACGGCGATCTTCCCGCACGCGTGAATTTTGTAAACGGCTGGGGCTGGCGGATCCTCCACCGCTGGCGACACCCCTTCGATCTTCGCCCCCATCAGCACACGGAAATCGAATATCACTGGCGCGATCAGCGCCTCGTCATTACCATTTCCGGTGACCACATCGAGTTTACCGCCGGCGGTTGGCTTCATGCTGCTGAGTGCGCGAAGCCTATCCCACGTCGGCCCGGTGATCTGGGGCGCGACGGACGATGGGAGGATGTTCCGCCCGGACACAGGTGCATTCGGGAAATCGTCGCTCGCCGGGTCGGATGGAAATCCATTCTCCAAAAAAGGCGTGAGATCCATGCGGAGTCCACCCGCGAGCGTATCGGTGAGCAGTCCACGGGAGTGCATTGTCAGACTGTGGAAATGTTGTGGGGCGGTGGCGCGGACAGAGGGCACCGCAACGGAAAGGCTTGGGGATGTGAATATCCGCGTGAGATCGGCTTCGTTGTGCGCCCCACGTCCGGGGTAGTTTTCCATGCCATCGAGCGTTTCCCACCCCCCGCCACGCGCTCCCAAGGTCAGATCCGTAGCGGCGATGGCCGGATCCCCCGTTGAGGGAAGATTTCCGCGGGTCTTCACCCCCTCGTCTCCGATCCACCAGCCATACCGCCCGGCCATTTTACCCAAGCCCGGGTCAACCTCGACCAATGGCACGGTAACATGTTCCGAAGTCAATTCCCCCGCTGTCCCAGCTCCAACCAAGGTCACCCCGCTCCCAAGCGGAACAGTCGTGCTATCGGGATTCAAAAGACCTTCCCGCTCGCCGCTGACGAGCCAGCCTTCGAATTGTGCTTCCGGGGTGCTGGTGTATATTTCACCAGCCGAACCGGCAGCGGCGGCGTTGCTCCAGACCCCCGTCCAGTAGCGGCTGCCGTGGGCACTCGCAGCCTCCATTTCTAGATCTGCGGTGGCGGTCACACGGCGGTCGTCGCCGGCCAATTTCTGGAGTTGTCCCAGTGCAAGCATCAGTCCCAACCGAGCGTTGGCGCGCGCCTCTGCGTCAGCCTTGCCATGGACAGCACTTCTCAGCGCGACGCTGGAAATCCCGAGCATTCCGACCGCCAAGATCGCGAGCAGGACCATCAAGATGAGGGTCACGACGAGCGCGAAACCGGATCTCGTTGAGGGGATACCGCTGGCTCTTGGGCGATTCACGGGTTTGGGGCAGACTTGAAAGCACTTTGCAGCTTCTTCTTTGTCGTGTGACCTGTCTCGGTAAACTTCCCTTTTACTCGGCGCTCGGGATGCTTTGCTAGTTCGGGTTTCATATTGGGTTTGGACTCAATGACGGTTCTTCCGAGAGGATGAGCCAAAAGCTGATATCCCCTCCCTTAGAGCGTTTTGAATATCTTTAACCGTGAGCAAAAGTCCGCCGACGGTCAACTACCCGATTGGGTAGCTTAGGGCATCTTCATGTGGGCAGACAATGCCGAAACTGAAGATTCTCAACCACAATGGGAGCGGAGTGGACATGGAGGAACTTCCTCAAAATCATCCTTTCCTCAAATTATGCAGATTCACACAGATCCGGGTCGATGAAAATTATGGGAGTGGTGGGTTTTTGAGTTTCCGAAAATTTCCGCCGGGACAGGCAAGACCGCTTCCAGGCTCCCGGTCGCTGCATCCGCGACCAAGCCGACTTCCGGCACGTCGGCCTCCGGCACCACCGCGTCGCATTTCCGGTTGGCCTCGATATTGGGAATTACCACCTACTGCACAAAGGAATCCTCGCTATCGAAAAACGCAGTCACCGCAGCATGGCAGCGGGGGCTCGTTGGGGGAGGCGTCCGGCGTCTCGCCCCGCGCCCACTTGACTAGAATCGATGCGGCGAAAGAAAGGGCAAGGGAGGCGGCAAGCGAACTCTTCATGGCGATGGGACGGTTTGTGATTTCCGACTACGCGCTTGCATCGAGATCAAAAAAAACCGCCCAAGCCAATGACTAGAGCGGTTATTGAAGTCGAGTTTGGGTAAAGCTTACCGGCGACGGCGGAGGCATACAGCCAGTCCAGCCAGTCCCAGCAATGCGACGCTGGAAGGCTCGGGGATAAGGGAGAGCGTGGAACCGGTTACCTGGAAGTTGTCACCGAATGGGTTCGCATTTGAGCCCTCGTATAGAAGCTGCCCTCCTGTATAGAGATCCTCGAAGGTAGTCGCTGCGCCGCTGTTACTGAGTGCACCAGCGATTGTAAGGCTCATGCCAGAACCCGCAACCCAGTCGATAGTCGTGCGAAAAGCTTCAAAGTCACCCGTAAAATCGACGGATCCACTGCCAGCTCCAAAATTTACAGTCCGAACTCCAATAGTTCCAGCGTTGGCTCCATAGTTCCCGGCAGTGAAAGATCCGCCGTCGAAGTTGAAGGTACCGTTTGAACCGAAGTTATCACCTACGTTGCCACTGCCATTTATTACTGTAGTGCCACCGTTCATGGTGAAACTACCCCCGCCCATGTTGAGTTCATCACCGATCGTCAACGTGCCTCCACCGATCGTAAACAATGAGGTGCCATTAATGCCAAGATCGCGACCACCCCCCATTGTAATTGCACCCGTATTTAAAGTCACCTGAGCATCGTCACTGAGATTTACTGCTGTCGTATTGATGATTGAACCCCCGTTGATCGTCCAAACCCCTCCATCGATAGTTTGAGGTTGAAAGAAATCCTCACGATTGAGCGTTCCTCCTGCAATAATGTCTAGGTAGAAATTTGTCAGAGTTGGATTAGCTGGCAACCATTCTGCGGTTGTATCTAACGTACCTGGGTTTCCCGGCCCTGTCGGAAGACCATTGTTCCAATTTCCGGCAAGTGCGATATCATCGGTGGGTCCTCCGTTGAAGGTTGTTGCGGCTGAAACAGTCGAAACGAGACCGAGCGTTAAACCAGCGGTAAGAGAGCTGATAAGGTATTTTTTTGTAATCTGTGGGTTTTTCATAATTCGTGGGTCTGTGCTGTGGAATGATTGGGTTACCTGACGAAACTAGCAGCAATTTAGTTAGACTTACAAATTAGCCGGAAAACGTCAACTACCCGATCGGGTAGGTTCCCCGAGAGTGATTTCTCTGGGAAATGCAACCATGGCTCGTAGAGTCCCCGGAGTGACCATTATTATGAAATTACATTTACAATTTTTCGGGCTCGCCATTTTCGGATCACTCCTGCTTGCGGCCGCTCCGAGCGCGGCGGCCAAGTCGTGGATCAAGAGTTCAAGCTTCAAGCCTGACCTCGTTGAGGTTTACAAGGAAGTGGACGATCAATCTTTGGCCATCCACATCTTTTACCCTGGCTCCAAGAAGCCCGAAAAACCGTCCCCGGCCATTGTGATGTTTCACGGCGGGGGGTTCAGCAAGGGCAAGCCCGATGGCTTTTTCTACTTCTGCGAATATCTGGTAAGTCGCGGCATGGTCGCCATCTCCGTGCAGTATCGTCTGGGCGATCAGCTCAATTGCCTCAAAGATGCCAAATCGGCGATGCGCCATGTTTACAAGAACGCCGCGAAATACGGCATCGATCCGGAGAAGGTGGCTGCGGGTGGCGGATCGGCAGGAGGGCATTTGGCGGCAGCCCTCGCGACATCGAAGCTCATCAACGAAGAGACGGATGATCTTTCCATTTCCACCATGCCTGCGGCTCTGGTGCTATTCAATCCGATCCTAGGCCACGGAGGTGGCGTCAATAGTTGGAAACCGGAGATTCGCGACGACTTCCGGCCCTGGACCGGTATCCACGATAAAATGCCGCCGACGCTGAGCATGTGGGGGGAAAAGGATAAGTTCCTCAGCCCGGAGGTGATGAAGGAGTTTCAGAAGAAGATGACCGATGCGGGCGTTCGTTGTGAAATTGAGATCTACCCCGACCAAGGCCACTCTTTCTTCGATGATGAGGAAAAGTGGGTGACCACCACCGTTGGTCGTGCAGATACGTTCCTGGCATCAATCGGATTTATCGAGGGTGAGCCGACGGTCAAGGAGTGGGTGTCGCAGCAATAGACCAATCCGGCCTTTTTCTATCGTATGCGGCTCGATTCCATACGCCGCCCTGAGCGAAATTATTACCGCTGTTTTTCCTGTATTGCGGACGCATCCGACTCAGGGGGGCTGCATCCCGCTGCCCGGCACTTGTCCGTCGGAGCCTTGGCGAAGGAGGAAACTCAGTTGTCCCAGTTCGAGTCGATGACCTTCTGTATCCCGGGATATTTCCTGTCGGTTTCGCCGATTGCTTCGCGGGTTTGCTTGAGTTGGGATTTCATGACCTCGATGATCTGTTCGTAGGAGAGATCGCTGTAGAGGTTGTTCATTTCCTTCGGGTCTTTTTCCAGATCGTAGAATTCCCATGAAGCCGGTGTCGGGTTGTTACCGGGATCCTGGTTGTCGATGCCGTAAAAGAAGATGAGCTTGTGGCGTTCGCTGCGGATTCCGAAGTGGGCGGGCACGGAGAGCCTGTGGGCCATGTGCATCCAGTAGCGGTAGTAGGTGACTTCGCGCCAGTCGTCCGGTTTTCCCCCGCCCTTGAGCGCCGCCGCAAAACTATGTCCCTGCATATAGTCCGGTGTCTTGGAAACACCCGCGAGATCAAGCATCGTCGGTGCGAAGTCGGAGTTGTTGATCAGCCAGTCATTGACCTGCCCTCTATCACACCCTTCGGGCCAGTGGACGATGAAGGGCATGCGCATCGCTTCCTCATACATCCAGCGCTTGTCCATCAGGTCGTGTTCCCCGAGGAAGAATCCCTGGTCTCCGGTGTAGATGATGACCGTGTTGTCCAGCTCTCCGGTTTCCTTAAGATGTTCGACCAGGCGCGCGACGTTGTCATCGACTCCCTTCACGCAGCGCAGATAGAGCTTGAGATATTCCTGGTAGCAGGCTTTGGCGTAGGCCGGCTCGTCGAGTTCGCTGGAAATCCCGATCCGTTTTCCCAGAAACCATGTCGCGTCCTTCCTGAGTCCTGAGCCCAGACCACGCGAACCTGCCGATCCATCGGGACGATCCAAAAGGTTTTCCGGCTCCGGGATCTCCACGTCCTCGAGATAATCGTCGTATCTCTTCGCATTGCTGAACATATCGTGGGGTGCCTTGAAATGATGCATCAGGAAAAACGGCTTGATCTTGTCACGGTCGTTCCTGAGCCATTCGAGACTGATGTCGGTGATGGCATCGCTGGAGTGTTGACCGGTTTTTTCGATCACATTCCCGGGCCACGGCTTGTCGCCCCGTATCCGGAAATCCGGATCAAAATATTTTCCCTGACCCGGCAGAACACAGTAATAATCGAATGCCGCCGGTTCCATCTTGAGGTGCCATTTCCCGATCATGGCAGTCTGGTAGCCGGCCTTTTTCATCTCCATCGGAAGAAACTGTCTATCAGGAGAGATGTTCCCCTTGAGATCGAGTACGCCATTGGTCTGGGGATACTGCCCGGTGATGATGCTGGCCCGGCTTGGCGTGCAAATGGAGTTGTTGCAGAAGACCCGGTCGAAGCGCATGCCATTGTTAGCCAAAGCGTCGATGTTGGGCGTGGGGTTCAGCTTCGCGAGGCGGCTCCCGTAAGCGCCGATGGCCTGGGATGTATGGTCATCGGCCATGATGAAAAGGATGTTCGGAGCCTTGCGCGGCCCTTCCGTTTCGGCGCCACAGATCGCGGTCAGGAGCAGAGCCAGGGCGAGGCTACCAAATGTCGGATGGAAACGGGGAATTGCCTTGGAGGTCATTACTTGGGGACATGTGGACTACACCGCAGGCTCATTCCGCTAATGTAGTGCTGAGACCTAAGGCTTGGGTACGCTTACCTTGAAATCAGCATAGCGACCCCACTTGGTGTACATCTGTCGCAGTCCAAGGCGGCCTTTCGACACGACGGGCCAGTCCTTGTTAGTCATGTGAAAGTAGCGGGTCTTTTCCCCGTTCGAAACTTTCATGGAGATTTCGCGGTCGGTCTTGATGAAGGTAAGATTGTAGGGCACGCCGGGCTCGAACACGTCCTTGAGGTTTTCGTAGTCCGGGATCAACTCGCTGTGTCCGTTCATGCGCTTGACCTCCGTGTTGTAACGTCGGCCACGTATGTAGCCGCAGGCATAGCTCACATGGTAGGTATCCATGTATTTGAAATATTTACCCATCACCGGGACTTTGCGGAAGTCGTTCCACTTTGTGATATCTTCATCGAATCCTTCGTCACCACATCCCGTGGCCTGAATGTAGAGAATAAAGACCCCGATGCCATCAGTATCCAGACGGGTAAATTCATATTCGATCTTCAGGTCGCCCTCGAAGGATTCCTTCGTCCATAAAACCATGTGATGAGCCTGATTTTTGTATTCAGGCCCGGACTTCAGTTCCATGCCTTTCGGGCCGTTGGTGACGGTGCCGACCTCACCGTCGAGAAACCATTTTTTCGTCCAATCCTCCCGGCAGCTATCTTCAAAGGTGGTTTTCCAATCACGCTGGTTTGCTTTTTCGAAGGCAGACTGTTCAGAAGAAATCTCCTGATTCACGTTTTGTCCAACACAGCTCGTGAGTGGCAACATGATGATAATGAAGAATGAAAGGTTATTTATAGATTTCATATAAGTTACTTATGGTTTGTGATCGGAGAGGGGGCTGAGTGGTTTTCGCCAGCGGCTCAAAGGCGCTCGACGGTGAAGTCGCGCATGAGAATCTTGTGACCGCCCATCAGGCGTATGCCGATCCGGCCTTTTTCGACATAGCTCTTGTCCATGTTTTGTATGACCTTCTCATCCGTAAGATCCCAGGTGTGGTTTACGGCATGCGCCCCGGTTTCGGTGTCCGTGATGTGCAACATGATCGATTTCTTGCGTTTTTCGACAACCACGCTGAATTCCCGGCCTATGGGCATTACCTTGTTTTCCGCCCGTGGCTTGAACTCACTTTCATGCGCCTCCCCCTCCATGTCCATCGTGGGATAGCGCTTGCAGCGGATCTGATCGCGCAGGCTCAGGGAGACCAGGTTCATGTAAGTGAAATACTCGCTCATGACCGCGACCTCCCGGTGCTCCCGCCAAGCGTGGATGTCTTCCACATACGGCCCCTCGCCAATCCCCTGGGCCTGCACGTATATCAGTTTTTGCCAGCTGCAGCCGGGCAGCTTGGTGAAGGTATAGCGGATGCGTATATCGCCTTCGAACTCCTGCCGCGTCCAGAGGACAGCATGCTGTGCGTCGAACGCCGCCCGGTTCACGTTCTTATCGACCTTGCTGGCCGTGGTGATGAAGGCAAGTCCGCCGTCACGGTGTTCGAGGGTGGCATTCTCGCCGTCGAGAAACCAGTTCTCCCGCCAGTCTTCCTTCAGGATGTCGTGGAACAAAACCGCCTCCTTTGACTGTGGGGCGAGTGTCTCCGCCGAGACAAAATTTCGGCTGATACATAAAGTCAAAACCAAACCCGCGATGAATATGGTAAACAGATTACATGCTCTCATAGGTTTTCGTTTTTGAAAAAAGGTGAACCTGTGATCTGTAGCGATCAAAGTTGGTGGCGCTACAGATCAGAGCGAGGGCTTCCTCTATTTCTTCTCGCCGAGATGAATGAGAGTCCGATCCTTGCCAAGGGCTTCGATATAGTGCCCGTATACCGTCTCCACCCTCCTGCCATAGTCGCTATCGATCTCTGTCTTCTTTGCCGCATTCAGGGTGGCGCCTTGGCCGTCGATCAGGCCATCCTTAAATGCCTCAAGCGCATAGAACCCTTGTACTGACGCACTGTGAGGCTTGCGACTTTTCGGACGCATCTTGTCGGCAGATGGGGTTTGAACGGATCCATTTTTAGTCGTTGAGTTATGGTAAGCGGCATTGGCTATGGCCGTCATGAAGTCATCGTCTATACCCAGCTCCGGCACCGCATCATACATCAACAACGCTCCGCCCACGGAGTAGGTAAAGTGGCCTTGATCCTCCGGGCCACTGTAGAGCTTGAATCCATTCACCACTTTCCCTTTGTCACCAGGGCCATAGGGATAGTAAAAATATTCCTTGCCGTCCGCTTCAGTGAACAAGCATCCAACGCTCTTCCAGTGCTTGATTTTTTCCTGAACCACCTTGCGGTAGCGGTCGATCGTCGGCTGATATTCGCTCGTTTTCTTGAGCGCCTGCAGATCCTCAAGCGCTACCGTTGCCATGCTAATGGTGCCGATCCCATTCATCGCGCGGTTAAATGCCCGGCTTCTAAAATCATCAGCAAGTTTCTGAGGGATACCCATTTCAGGATCGAGGTTATCGTTCCCCTCGCAAGTCGGCTTCAGTGTGGCAACGATGGCCTTGAGAAAGGTTTCGGCCTCGGCAATCTCTTCCTGACTGACTTGGCCAGGATATTTTAGTGCCAACTGCAGCGTGATCCGCGACCAGGCTGCCATGGGGAACAGGTAGTTCATATGCTCCGGATCGCGTGCCTTCAGTTGTGCCACGGAGGGATACTTCACGCAAATGTTGTGATGGTGCCGTGCAGACTCAAGAAGCCTGTCAAGGAGGCGCTTGTCTCCGGTAGCCCGGTAAACCTTATAGGCGCTCGGGTAGCCAAAGAAGAATCTCATTCCCATGAACTGTTCCAGTGAGGCTATCGGATCAATAAACGGATCATCCATGATGGCGATACCTTGGGGCAGCGTCTCTTCGATGAGAATGTCCATCTCCTGCTTCGGCGGCATGGTATCGGCAGGAAAGGGTTTCGGCTCCCACCCTGCAGGAGGATGGAACGTTTTGGCAGGTGGACGTTTTGCGAATTCTTCTTCAGAAATTGAGGTAAGGCTCGGGCCTCTTTCGATACAGTGCTCACATATGAAAGCTCCGGCCTCTTTGGCTTCCTTCAGAGTCATGCGGACTTGATCGCTACTGACGTTAGTGCGGTGGCACCCGGCCAGATCCCATTTTAGCGCTCCGCTTTTCAATTTTTTAACGATGCCAGGAGCATCTTCAGGGATATCTTTCTCCGAATACTTCCTCCGGTGGCCTTTGAAGCAGCATCGCTCCCGTCCTGATTGGCCTGTTTCACCAATGCGCCAGCCGGCCTTGTCTGCCTCCTCCAGCGTCATGGTCTTCTTCATGTCCTTCAGGACGAGCATCGGACAGCTCTCCTCGTGAACGCGCATCCACAATGCATCGCAATAGACCTTCGTGTTGGGGTCATACTGCTTCTCCGGGATCTTAAGCCACGCCTTCCTTGCTTTTGCACCCTTCCGTCCGTATTTGCTATAATCGGGGCCTTTACTCTTTTTATCACCACCCGCCTCACTCTTCTTGTCGCCACCCGCCTCACGCTGCTTATTCAACTCGCTGCCCGGACATCTCGAGCAGAGCATGCCGCCTTTGGCTTTCATGTCGGCATAGGTGCTGTTCGGTCCAGCCGCCTTGGCCTCTGCACTCACGCGCCTGCAGCCATCAATATGGCCACGCTTCTCGCCTGAGTAGTAAACCGGTGTGTTATCAGGAAAATCCTTGGCGCTTGCCTCTCCGCCCCAAGCGAAAAATATAATGGTAAGCAGTAACGAAAATCTGCTCATGAAGGGTGATATGGATGTTGTCATTGTTGATGCTCTTGTTGTTTGGGTTTGTTCTACTTGTTTTAAAGCGGTTTGCGGTCTCTTTCTTCTCGTTAGCCCACGGATTCAGGTTGAACCCGAGACCTCGTGTCTTGGCTATGGATATCACTTTCATTCGGTCGTGCTGCCGGGACACTTGGAACAGAGCGGGAGATCTTTCGCCTCGGCTTCCGCCATAGTCATTTTGGTCATCTTCGCCCGCTCCGCCGGATCATTCGACAGGCGTTTGCAGCCGTCCACGTGGACACGTTTCTTCCCTTCGACATAAAAGACCTTACTGTCTTCAGAGGGTTTCCCAGCAGGATCGGTTTTGGAACTCTCCTTGTCAGGCGCGTTTCCGACAGGACATCTCGAGCACAGCGGGGTGCCTTTGGCTTCGGCTTCAGCCAGAGTCATCTTGGTCATCTTTGCCCGCTCAGCCGGGTCATTTGTCAGACGCCTGCAGCCGTCCACGTGGACGCGGCCTTTTCCACCGATGGAGTAAACCGTGGTATCGCCAGGCAGTTTGCTACCTCCTGGAGCTTTCTCATTTTGAGCAGTCGTGGAGGGGGGATTCGCCAGGTACTCGCTAGCGCTCTTGGGTTTGGGCAGCAGATCGACGAAGGTCTCTCCCCCGGTCTTCTTGAGGTAAGCGATGAGCTCGCCCCTCATCTGAACCACCTTTTCATGAAACTCCGGCTTCAGCGAAAGGTTGTTCAGTTCATCGGGGTCTGCCTCGATGTCGTAGAGTTCCTCGATGCGGTCCGGGTAGATGTAGCGGATGTATTTGTGCTTTCCATCGAGGGACATGAAGTAGCAGGGCTGGATGTCATCGCTCGGATCGTTTTTCCCGCGTTTGCTTTTCTTTCCCCCTCCTGCGCTTTTGATAACAAAACTGGACCATGATCCGGCCTTGAGCTTTTCGGCCATGGCCTGTGCCGTGTAGGTGTTCCGCGTGTAGGTCATCATGGTCGGTGTCTTGTTCCATTCCGCAGCCACCGTAGCCGCCTCCGGCTCCTCCAGCAGCGGGGTGAAGTCCCTGCCGTGCAGCACCTGATCCGGTTCGGCACCGGCCATCGCGTGGAAGGTGCGGATGAGATCCATGCCGTTGACCGGGGTTTTGCAGACCTTTTTCTGTGGATAATTCTTCGGGTAGGAAACGATGAGCGGCGAGCGGATGGCGGCGGAGTAAGGCCATATCTTGCCTTTCAGGCCGTGATGACCCCAGAAGTATCCCTGATCGGTGGTGAAAACGATGATCGTGTTTTCGAGCTGGCCGGTTTCCTCAAGCGCCTTGGTGATCCTGCCGACTCCTTCGTCGATGGCGGCCACAGCCTCCGTCTGTTGCTTCGCCCAGAAATCGAGGGTCTTTCCTTTATAAATGGGATCGCCGTCTGCATCCGGTTTCCAACTGCTCTCCTGCATGTGCACGGGTTTCCCAGGACGCGGGCCATAGATGTCTTCGGGAACTGCGGTCTTAGGCTTGTCATCCAAGGTTCCGATGTGCCTTTCCGCCGGAGTGAATGGCCCGTGTACCGCGCCGTATGCCAACCAGTAGAACCAGGGCTTGTTCGGCTCCTTCGCGCGATCCTTGATGAAATCCACGGTGTAATCCGTGTAGCGGTCGGTACTGTAGCCTTCGAGATCCTGCGGTTCACCTCCGTTGATCATCACTTTCTGATCGTAATAGTAACCGCCGGCTGCCGCGTATTGCCCGTGATCCCAGACCACAGACCAGTCCCATGCCGTTCCGTGCTGGTGCGCCTCCGCGCCTTTTCCCCAGTGCCATTTCCCTATCATACCGGTGTAGTAACCCTTGTTTCGCAGCGCGGTGGTCCACCACTTGTATTCGGGCCCCTCGGCACAGGCATATTGGAAGCGGCCGGTGAGCATGCCCGCCCGCGATGGCACGCACTTCGCTCCGATGTATGCTTGGTCGAAACGCACTCCCTTTTCCGCCAAGCGGTCGATATTGGGGGTGCTGGCGTAATTGTAGGCTCCGGGATAACAGCTCACCGTCCTGAAGCTCTGGTCGTCGGTGAAAATGAAAAGGATGTTCGGAGCTGCCTCTTTTGCGATCGCGGTTCCGAGCATTCCGGCAAAGGCAGCGACAAGGATTCTGAGTTTGGTTGGGTTCATCGTGGGGCTTTTTGAAATCGATGGAAATTCCTATTTCACACTATCGTTCATCGATATGTTGAGCAAATGCCGGGAAACGGTCAACTACCCGATCAGGTAGTCGCGTTCCCTGAGGCTTTTGGCGGCTCCACCCCAGCATAGGACAGCGATAGGTCTGGAACAGTCCGCTTCGCTGTCGGTTCTGTAGATTCCCTACCAAAGGACGTGTCCTGCCGAGGCGGGTGCAACCGCACCAACGGGTTGATATTGCAAGGACTGCGCGCCCGGTGAGGGCGGCGGTTCACTCCTCGTCCACGGTCTCGTCCCGCTGGTAGATCGGCAACTGGCGATAAGGGACGGTGAAGGCGAGAACCATCATGGAGGTGCCGTAGATCGATCCGGCACTGCGGCTGTCCCATGAGCCATCGGACTTTTGTTTCTCCAGATAGTTCGCATACATCCAGTCCGCGTACTCGCGCCAATAACGCCCCCCGGCCTGGAACATGCCTTGTGCGTTATAGTAGTTTCCGTAGATCTCGTGCGAGGCTTTGGGCAGCTCGCGGAAATTCCGAGACAACCATTCCGCTGCCTTGGTGGTCCTTTCGCTGCCGTGCTCACCGCAAAGCTCGAGACATAGCAGTCCCATCCCCGTCAACGTGATGGCATGACTGCCCCCCGGGCTACTATAACCGAAGGCACCCTGATCGTCCTGGTGCCGGTGAAGGTAGGCGACCGCGTCCTCGATCGCCTGATCGGGAATCGGTGCGCCGTTGAGCTTGGCGGATCGCAAGGCCATGAGCGCCCAGCCACTGCAGGACGTGTCGCTGTCGTTCGAGTTCGGATGATACCGCCAGCCTCCGTGATCAGCTTCCTTTTGCTTCGGAACCGCCTGGGCACGGAGAATCAGGGCAAGCGCCTTCGGCAGGGCGACTGAGATGCGGGACTGCCGTTCCGGATCGACCATCCCGCTGCACTCCGAAAGAAACAAAGTCGCGATGTTGTGGGCATACATCGGCCCGTTGCCGCCCTTGCCCTTTTCCAACAACCCGTCTGATTTCTGATTCGCGAGGATGAAGTCAAGGCTGCGGTTGATCGTTTCGGCATACGGCCCCTCCATCGGCGTGTATCCCTTCGAAAGGATTGCCATACCCACCAGGGCGGGGATGCCTACGGTGTCACCGTATTTCTGCGCAAACGATCCGTCTTCGTTCTGGGATCGCTGGAGATACACGAGGGACCGCTCGACGGCTGGATCCACTCGGTCGTGCCACTCGGAAAACACCGGATCGAGAGACGGCTCGGCCGCTATGGGCAACAAGCCCACAACCATCACTGCCAACAGCACGAAATTGGACATCACTCCTCTCCCCCCTTCGCCATTTGCTCAAAATAACTCCGCACCAACCCGCGATATTCCTCGGGCACCTTGATGGAAGCGCCCGCGCCGGTCTCGGCCTTGAGCGCCGACTGGATCTGCGCCCAGTCACCGGAGCTTAGGCCGAGCTTCGCAAGTTCGGGCGGCACCCCTTGATCTGCTTCGGGCGTGCGCAGCGTGTCCTCACCCGGTTCCCCCGGCGGCGACGGCTGGTTGGCCAGCGGGTTCGGCGGCCCGGGTGGCCCCGGCTGTGGAGGTTGTCCGGGTGGCGACGGCTTGTTGCCCTGCATGGCACTTAGCGCTGCCTGTGCGCCTTGCGAAAGCGCCTCTGCGGCGGCTTCAGCATGACCGGCGGCTTCGGAACTGGAAGGGGCATCCGCAGCCTTTGATGCCTCCCGGAATGCCTCCGCCATCGCTTCGCCCGGAATCGGAGCCTGGCGTGGATTCGGTTGTGCTTTCGCGGCGGCTGCGGCGGCCTCCGCTTGCTGGGCAAACTGCTCGGAGGCCTGTGCGAGCGCTTCGGCGGCTTCACCCAGCTTGCCTGCTGCTGCTTCGTGTTGGTCGGCGGCTGCCTGGGCCTCGCCACTGCCGGATGACTCTGCAGCCTCACCGGCTTGCTGCGCTCCTGATTCCGCGGAACGCGCGGCCTTCTTCATCGGTTGCGAAGTATTGTTGAGGCCGGGTTCCGAAGCGATGTCGGCCGCGAGTTCACCCGCCTGCGCGGCTTCCATTTCAGCCAGTTGCTCCAGCGCGGCAGCATCGTCTCCTTTGGCAAACGCATCGAGGGCATCCGCCAACTGCTGCTGTTGCTCCGCCAGATCCGCCAACCCTTCCGCGCGCGCCGACTCCCCGGCATCGGCAGGCGACGCTTCGCCGCCACTTTCTTCACCCGCTTGCGGGGACTCTCCGGCTTCACCTGCTGCCTCTGCCAAAGCCTCCGCCGCTTGGCCCGCCTGCTCAGCCGCCTTCTGCTCACCACTCGGCTCACCGGATTGTTCACCACTCTGCTCACCACTCTGCTCACCGGATTGTTCACCACTCTGCTCACCCGCCTTTTCGCCAGGTTTCTCTCCGGCTTCTGCCAAGGACTCGGCGGCTTGCTGTGCAGCGGCTGCGGCTTCTGGAAGCACGTTGGCGGAAGCGTCGCGATTCTCACGAGCCTCGGCCAGTTTTTCAGCGACCTCTTCCGCAATCTCCTCTTGTCGTTCCGCCAAGGCCTCTCGCAAGGCCTCATGGGCTGACTCCTCAGCAGGCTTTTCTGCCTGCGCGATCTGTTCGGCCAGTTCCTCCAACTGCTCCTGCCCTGCGGCTGCCTGTTCGGCACGCTCCGCCAATTCCTGGGCGGCTTCCGCCTGCTGTTCCAAAGCAGCCGCCTTGGCCTCCGGGCGCTGCGCGGTCTCCTTGCGCAACTCTTCGGCAACCTGTTCCTGCTGCTGACGCCACTGCTCGTCCGGTTTCTCAGCCGAGGCAGTCTGCGGATCAACCGGCTTCTGCGCCTCGGCGGCAGCCTGTCGCGCAAGCTCCCGCTGCTCCTGCTCGAGTTCCTTCAATTTCGCCAGATCATTGATCTGCGGCTCCATCTTCTGGATCTCTTCCTGCAGCTTCTGCAACTGCTCGGCGGCCGATTCCGCGGCTGCGCGGGCTTCCGCCAACTCGTCCTGCTGTGCCTCGGGATCATCTTGCAAGGCAGCCTGCTCGGCGCTCTGAACCGCTTCGGACAGTTCCTCCGCCGCCTTCTGGACTTCGTCCCGCTGGGCTTCGTGCACGCTTTCCTTCATCCGCCCGGCAAGCTCCTCCAACTTCTGCTTGACCTCGGAAAGCTTTTCCCGGGCCTCTGCGAGCTTCTCCTTGTCCTTCTCATCCAGCGGCTTCGATTGTGGCTGGTTCAGCTTCTGCTTGGCCTCGTTGATGTCGCGTCGTGCCTCCTGAACCGTCTCTCTGGCGTCCGAGTGCTGCGCCGCGAGTTCCTGTTTCGCGAGCGACTCGGCCCTGCCATCGATCTTGATCGTCTTCCATTCGCTCACGCCGATACCGGGGCCGCCAAGTTCGGGCGGACGTGAGTCCTCGACCCGCACCCGCACCTCGAACTTCCTGATCCGCGGCCAAAGGTCGCGCAGGGCACCGATGGCTTGCTCGCTTTCCCCGCGCCACACCATGGGCTCCCCGAGCCCGTATCGGTCGGGCAAGGCCAAGGGAAAGCGTCTCATGTCACCCGACTGGGGCTTCACTTCGAAATCCACCCGACCCAAGCCGACGTCGTCGCTGGCTTCATATTTGTAAACGAATGCATCATCCGGCCGCAGCTTCATCTCGTCCTGCGTCGGCGCGATCCACGTCACCGTCGGTGCTTCATCCGGCAGCGTCTCG
>Ga0222659_1000074_pt1 | contig 67470 bp, 51 predicted proteins | sample AntAcemetagen547_FD_179850 | JGI IMG/M metagenome (GOLD analysis project Ga0222659, IMG submission 179850) | Saline water microbial communities from Ace Lake, Antarctica - #547 | ecosystem: Environmental > Aquatic > Non-marine Saline and Alkaline > Saline | place: Antarctica: Ace Lake...
GCTCATCAACATAAAGAAGAATCTCTTCCTTCTCTTTTTGACTCCATTTTCTTCGGTGTAAACTCATGACACAAATTTAAAGTTATTACTAAACTTTGTGTCCAAGTATTAATTACGCTATTAGGGTTTTCAATCAGCTTTCATCCGCAATATAAAAAATTTTAATTAATAAATGTGGTTATTCGTAGATTATTTTTCTCATCTCAACAAATCTCTGAACGAAAATTCGTATAAAACACTCCGTAATTTACCCTATGCTCGCCGTGGTTATATCTTCAAAACGGATTTCATTCAAGCCTTTTACGAAAAGCAAGCGTGGTATTTGGCAAATCCTGGTTATGTGTCGTCAGAATATGATTTGACAGCTGACGAGCGGGAGTGGTTGAGGTTGGTGAATGGGGCGGGGTTTTAGGCGGGGTTAATTGACTTTAGCTTTTTCTATCAATAATTCAATCCATTGTCTAAATCTTGGACACCTTCTTAAAACGATTTCTTTTCTGTTAATTTCTGCCATAAAAACCCAAAAAAGAGGTTTGTTTTTGTCATAGCCAGAAATTAATTAGCCTAATCTTTTGGATGGAGCTGTATGCTCGCCATCATTTAACAGTTGTGGGTTATTCTTCCATTTACGGCAAGGTTTATTTTCTCTTGGTTCTTTAGAAGGAGTGGTTAATTTTTTTTTGGTCTTATTTTATGAAGATAAACTAGTTGTCTTTTGTTTTTTGTTGAAAAACTTGTTTCGCAAAAATTTTATTCCTAATTTGTGCTAAATTCAAAACCTAGCTTTATGAAAATAAAAATGAATATTCTTGCGGCTTATCGGCTTATCGGCTTATCGATTCTAATTATGCTGTCGCTAAATGGTCAGTCTCAACACTCTTATTTGGATACAACATGGGTAGTTCAAACTCCTGAAGTAAGTGAGTCAATTTATCATTCTTCAAGTATCGTTCATCAAGGTAAATTAATTGTTACCGGAAATATTGATTTGGATGGAGATATAGACGTTACAACGATAAAATACAAATCGAATGGCGATACCTTATGGATGAAAACACAATCAGGTTCTTTAACGGATGGTGCAGATTACGGTGTTGATGTTGCTGTTAATGAGGCCGGAGATGTAATTGTTGTGGCAGCAATCGAAAATACGAGTACATCTTATGATTACGCTATTTATCAATATGACGGAAGTACGGGTGCGTTAGATTGGAGTTACACTTGGAATGGTGCTGGCGGAGGAAAAGACATTCCAACCACATTGCAACTAGACACTTATGGGAATATATATGTTGCCGGAGGCACTGAGGCAAGTGGTGGTTTTAGTGATTATGGTATTCTCAAACTATCCTCAACAGGCAGTTTACTTTGGGCATCTTATTATGACCATGATGATTTGCATGATGCTGCAACTAAAATTGTTATCAATAGTCAAGTTTTTGTAACGGGAGTTTCTGCGGGTGGAATAGGTGATTGGGATTTAGCGACTGTAAAATTAAACCCATCAACGGGTGCAATAGGCACAATTAATAGAACAGATATTGTTGGTGCTACTATGGTAGAAGGTTCCGCAATGGTTACAGACTCTCTTAATAATCTTTATATAACTGGTTATGCTGAAATAGCTGGGAATAGAAACGTGCAGACAATAAAATTGGATTCTAGTTTAAATGAAGTTTGGATAAAGAATTATGATGGGGGTTTTGATGATGAAGGAAATGATTTGATTATTGATGCTTATGGAAATACCTATATTACGGGTTACACAGGGAAATCAGCATCTTTGTTCAGAGCATTAACAATAAAATATGACGCAGCAGGAAATGAGGTTTGGGTGCGTGAATTTGGAAATATTGAAAGTTCTGTTGGAGGACGAGGCGAAAAAATTGCACTTAATGAGGATAATGATGTTTTTATAACTGGAACGGTTTCAAATTTTACCAATGTAAGTTCTTTGTTTTTTACACAATATTCAACATCAGGGCAGCTATTGCTATCTACTGAATATAATAGTTTGGGAATTGGTGATTCGGCTTATAATATACATGTAGTTGCAGATTCTATATACGTAACAGGTATGTCTTCTTATGTTGGAAGTGTGCAAATGACAGCTATTAAATTTGTATTGCTTCAAGAGGTTGATTACGCTTATTTTTACTTAAACGGCGAGGAATCTGTCTGGTGTCAACAACCCGGTATGTATTCTTTTGCTTTATCTGATTCCTCGCTTTATGTTGGTGTCGACTCTAGTATAGTAAGTGCTGTCCAATTTTTCCCTGAAGGAATTCATTATGTTTATTTTAACCCGGAAGCAAGCGAAACAGAAATTGATTCTATGATTACAGTTATTGAAGGACATACTGACTTTTATAAAGAATATTTAGTAGCAACTCAAACCCGAAACAATACTAAAAAACACGAAGAAGAATTATATGCAGGAATAGATGATTTTATAGAAATTGTTTTCAATGACCCTGATTTAACAGATGGCCAAGTTGATTCTTTTGCGTTGAGTAAACAATTAGACGTGGTTTATTATCCTCCTGTTGGAATTGATGGCGGCGTATTCATTTTCAAAGCAAATCAAAATTATACCAAACATTCTTTAACTAGCGCAACACTCACCATGGATATTGCTGCAGATTTATGGGAAGAAGATTCGCTAGAATTTATTCACTTGGTTACACCAAGTTTAAGATTATTTCGTCCACATGATCCGGATGACCCTTTTTATGGCGATATGTGGTGGGCAGAAGGCAACGTTATTGGATGTAATGGAACCTCAACGTTGGCAAGTGCCAATATAGGATTAGATTGCGCTTGGAATTTGGATGGAGAATTTGGAGATGGTTACCCTTATAGTGGAGAAGGTGTAGTCGTTGCTGTTATTGATTATCATGGCGTGCAATGGGATCATCCTGACTTGGACGGCTCTTTTATTGATGGATGGGTTGCATTGGTTTGGATGATGATGATGTATCAGTCATTCCAATCTACAGTTCTGGAAGTAATGTTTATTTCGTAGCGGTTGATGAGGCACACCTTCAAAATGTGAGTGGTATAATTTCTGCAGATGTTGATAATGACGAGGGGGTTGCTGGTGTTGCATACAACAGTAAAATAATGCCATGCTTGTGGACGGGTACAACCGCGCAATTAAACGCATTAGCATTAACATTATTTGATGAGGTAGATCCTGGTGTTGACATTATTAATATGTCTTTTGGGTATGGAGGAATGACATTGGCAGAAGGGTATGGAACATCTTTTTTCTACTCATTACAACAATGCTATGATTATGGTAGGGATGGCAAAGGAATTATTTTAGTGGCATCTGCCGGAAATGACAATGACGAGGTGATTCAGATTCCTGCAGCCATTCCATTCGTGTTTAGTGTTGCTGCTTCCAATCCAAATGATCAACTAAAAAGCAAAGGTGATGGCTTTGATCCTATGGAAGGAACATGGGGGAGTTCTTATTTTAATAAATTAGATGTTGCCGCACCCGGCATTTGTATTATGAGCACGGATTTTTCAGATGATGGTACAGAAACAGGTTTTCCTGAACTTGAAGGAAATGGATACGGCATTGGTGATTATTACTCTTTTTCAGGAACCTCTGCAGCTGCGCCAATTGTGAGTGGAATTGCAGCACTTATTCTTGAAAAAGATCCAACATTAACCGCTTTAGAAGTGTATAATATTATCAGATACAGTGCCGAAAAGGTGGGCGGATATTCTTATACTTCTATGGAGCCAAATGGTAATAGTTTAGAAATGGGATATGGGCGAGTAAATGCATGCGCTGCATTAGATTTTGTAGGAGAAGTTTTGACAGACGAAGAAATTGATAAAGTAAACGGATTTATTTATAATAATCCAGTTAATGATTATCTAACGCTGATACTAGACAATTCATCTAATTATGCAGTATGTTTGATGAACCTGGAAGGGCAATTATTGTATAATGAAACGTTTATGGATGGGCGTTCCATTGAAATTGACATGCAAAATTTTTCAAAAGGTATTTATTTCTTGACTTTTATTGATGAGCATACTCAAATAACTATCACTTTAAAGATCATTAAAATTTAATTAAATGTTAAAAATTTAAATTAGGAATGATTATTAGGTATACCGTAACAGTTGTAATACTATTTATCACTGGTTTTATTTGGGGGCAAGTGACTTATCAAGATTATTTTGAAAACCCCCCTTTATCGGTATCACAGCAACCTCAGGATGTTATTGAAACGGCAAAAGGTCAAACATTTGTTGTATTAAGTACTGGTATTCTCTCTGTAAAGAACGTGCGGCTAGCTAGATTAAATACGTTCGGTGAAATTCAATTAGACACGACCTATGATTTCACCCCTAGCGGTGAATTTTTTCCAAGAATTATAAATGCCCATGATGGAGGTGTAATTGTTGCGTCCACAAGCTTTTCATATCCCGTTGATGATCAGGATGGGGAACAAGATATTTTAGTTTGGAAAATCAATGAAGTTGGAGAAATTATTTGGCAAAAAGTGATTGCTGCGCGGATGTTTAATTCGATCATTGCAACATCTGATGGCAATTATATCTTGTTGGGGGTTTGTTATACGGAAACAATTGATCTTCAAATGACCAAAATAGATGGTAACGGTGAAATTATTTGGCAAAAAATAATGGAGCGTCCTTGGGATGGTGAATTAATTTCGTGGGAAAGCGCAAGTTCATTGACAGAGATTGATGGTGCAATTTATGTAGGTGCAGACATTGGTTCGCCAGAGGAAATAGGTTCTGATGGATCCCTCTATAAATTTGATTTAAATGGTGAATTAATTTGGGAATTAAGAGCGCCGCGCCACTTTCCAGAAAACGACATTCATATTAGCAGTGTTTTTAAATTCAACAATCAATTTTATTTTAAAGACAATAAATACGACGGCGAACTATATTGGTTCAATCCACAAACAGGTGATTTTAGAAACATAAATGACTCTATTCAACTCAATGTATTAGATATGGTAATTGACACAGCTTGCTATAGCTCGGACATAATTACAGGAGTTGTTGAATTAACCGAAAAAGAATTCAATTTCAGAAAATACGATCGTTTAGATTCAGCCGCTTATTATGATATCCCCTTTGATGCGCCGGAGGGCGGGGTTAAAAAAATCATCAAAAGTAGAGACGGTGGTTATATCGTTTTGTCAAGTACATGGTCAGAAGGCACTGTGGTGGTTTCAAAAACAGATTGTTTGGGCAATGTCACATATTGGAGTGAGGACTGTAATCCTAAACGACCAGTTGGTCAAGATGTCTTTGTCTATCCAAACCCCGTTCAAAACGAGTTAATTATTGAGGCAGCTTTTGATTTTAATAAGGTCACCATTATCAACTCGGCAGGGCAGGATATTACCTACAAAAACGAATGTAATTGCAACCGTAAAACCATTGACGTTAGTACGATTGCTGCGGGTGTTTATCTTCTTAAAATTGAGGGAGAAACTGAAATAGCCTTTGAGAAGTTTGTGAAGATATAAACCGAATACGAAAAAATCTTTGCTATTCGTAGATTATTTTTCTCATCTCAACAAATCTCTGAACGAAAACTCTTATAAAATTCTCCGCAATTTACCCTAGGCTCGTCGTGGTTATATCTTCAAAACGGATTTTATTCAGGCCTTTTACGAAAAGCAAGCGTGGTATTTGGCAAATGCTGGTTATGTGTCGTCAGAATATGATTTGACAGCTCAAGAAAAAGAATGGTTGGAGAAGGTTAGGTTTTAGGGGCATTATACAGCCCTTGTTCTCGATACAACCGTTCGCCGTCGGATCGAGTGTCCAGATAATTTCATCTGGATGTATCGAGAGCCGACGGTTCACCGCCCTACCTCCTCCTATTCGCCAAGAGCGGTGGCGGCTCCCCATTAAAAGGATTCCAACGGCTAATGCTTTTGGCTTCGAAGCCAGAGGCGCGCATAATGGAGCGGTCGCCGTAGCGCTCACGAATATGATCCATGGCTTGGTAAAGTTTAATGGTAGATGGATCTTCAAACAAACCAATTTGGTGCCCTCCTTCCACTAAATGACTGAAACGCACACCAATTAAACGGACAAGCATACGGCGGTTATAGAGTTTCCTAAAAAGTTCCAAAACAATTGGTAAAATAAGGTGATCGGCAGCACTGTATGGAATTTGTTTTTGCAGGGTATAGGTTTGAAAATCCGAATAGCGAATTTTTACGGTAATGCAGGCGGTTAATTTATTGCCACGACGCAATTGGAAGACTAAATTTTCGGCCATGGCGGTCATTAACCCTTCTAATTTTCGTACATCAATGGTGTCTTTGTCAAAGGTGCGTTCGGTTGAGATGGATTTTCGTTCGCGATAAGGCACCACGGGAGACGTATCAATTCCGTTCGCTTTTTTCCAAATAGATACACCATTTACGCCAAATACTTTTTGCATAATGTCCATGGGCATATCTTGGATGGATGCAATTTTTTTCACCCCTAAATCGCAAAGTGTGCGATAGGTTTTTTCACCCACCGAAGGAATTTTTCGCACAGAAAGTGGCGCCAAAAATAACTTTTCATTTCCGCTCAAAATAGTTATTTCATTATTGGGCTTCGCTTCGCCTGTTGCGATCTTGGAAACGGTCTTATTTAAGGATAAACCAAAGGAAATCGGTAAACCAGATTCGCGTATTATTTTCGATCTTAAGTCAGATGCGATCTGTTGACAGCCAAAAAACCGATCCATTCCGGTTAAATCGATATAAAACTCGTCGATCGAAGATTTTTCGTAAAGGGGTACTGTATCCTTGATAATATCCGTTACCAATTGCGAATATTTGGTGTAAATTCCGGTATTTCCTCGCAAAACAATCGCTTCTGGGCAAAGTTGTTTTGCCATTCGCATAGGCATGGCCGAATGGACACCAAATTTACGTGCCTCGTAAGAACACGAAGCGACGACACCCCTGTCTGAGGTTCCGCCAATTAATACCGGTTTACCGTTTAAACGACTGTCGATTAAACGCTCACACGAAACAAAGAAGGTGTCTAAGTCCATGTGTACAATTGAACGTTGCATTTTTAATTTTTTAAGTTATCACTGAATCCGATCTAACTTCTACCAAAAAAATTACGCATACAACAAAACAAGACAAAGCTAATTTGCGAGTCCGTAAACTATTTACGTCTTGTTTAACTGATTTTTCCGTTGGGATAAAAAGCGAAAATGCAATTTAAATACCGTCAAAAAAATCCTTTTACGTTCTACCAAAAACAAAAAGGGAGGACTGATTTTGGAGGATGAGTTCAATCACGAATTAACACGAACCATCTCTAAAAATCAGGACAACAAAGATGACTAAAATAGGGGGATGAACCTTCTTTTTTGAGGGGGAACTTATGAACAAATCTAAAAATAGACGGGAAATAAATTTTACTTGAGCAAGGTCACATGCCCACCAATTTCAACAGGGAGCCCTGATTTATAATCGGTATAGATAATTTTCCAGATATAGATGCCGTCAGGAGCCAATTGACCATTATTATAAGCACCATCCCAAGAAGCATCCATGGCGTGCTCGGCATAAATAAGTTCACCCCAACGATCGTAGATAAAGAGTTGGAAAACCTGACTTTCATAAAAGATCGGTTGGAAAATATTATTATAACTATTTCCATCCGGTGTAAAGGCATTTGGCACCAAAACAGGAATGACAGGAATAATCGTAATCATCTGCTGCGCACGGTCACGACAACCGTATTCATTTTCGACAATAATCCACGGATAATAGACGCCAGGTTCGGCATAATTATGCCATACTTCATCTAATTTAGAAAAGTCACCATCTGCAAAATAAAACCAATGCTCAACGCCATCAATCGACATATCAGTAAAGAAAAAATCGGCATGATACTCATCCTGAACATCAGGTGTAACAGAAAAAGCAGCAGTCGGAGCAGGAAAAATTTCGATTAAATTTTCACGCAGCAAAGTGAGGGTATCAATGCAGCCCGAATCGGTCCAAATGGTTAAAGAGACGTCATAAACACCCACCTCCGTATAGAGATATTCGGGATTCGCCTCATTAGACGTACCAATGCCGTCGCCAAAATCCCATTCATAAAATATCTCGGTATGCGCAAAAGAGAGGTCTGTAAATTGGGCCAAATAGGGCGCACATTTTAATTCGTCTGAAATGCCAAAATTAATCGTAGGTTCGGCAAAAACGAAAACTTGATCGGTATGTGATTCAGTACAAATTTCATAATTCACAGTAAACGTAATTGTTTGCCAACCCGAAGAAGTAAAGACAACCCCTGTAGGGTTTTCAGCATCCGATAACAGTGGAATAGACGATCCGCCGAAATCCCATTCGAACGTTGTACCTTCGGCCGGAGTAGGATAAATACCTTCACCCAGAAAATCAAAGCTATTACCGACAATACACTGCGGGTCAGGCGGCGTAAAGGATGCCGAAATCGCATCTTGTACAATAAATGTTTCACTGGAAGTATCGGTGCAAGGCCACCCTGGATTAACAACAAGTACAACCTCAAATGTACCAGGATAAGGGAAGGTATAGGTGGGCTCAAATTCTGTACTCACATCTGTATTGATGCCGGGCACCCCAAAATCCCATTTATAAAAATCACCGCCATAGCTATCATTTTCAAATTCAATCTCTAAACCTTGACAAAAAGAGACAAAAGTGACTAAATCATCTTGCGGAACAACTTCTGCTTCTAATTCAATATCACAATTGAGGACTTTAAACAAAAAGTCACGCCGAGAGGTACTAATGAGTACACCTGCGCGGTATTCTTTTACACATACACCCACGGCGTATAATCCAGGTGCTTCAGGAACAGCAGTTAACAATCCTGTTACAGGATCAATATCCATGGTACCCGCACCAAAAGGGTCCAATTCTGTTATACCTCCAGCCCATACAACAGGGTCGTAAGGAGGAGGGCCGGCAGGATCTGGAGCAGGAAATAAACTTGTTCCGCCACTAAATGGAGCACAAAGTTCGTACACAAGATCATCTCCATCTGGATCGGTGGCGGAGTGATCAAAAATTAATTCTTGCCCCGCACACAAAACTAAAGGCGGGTAATTTGTAAAGCGGGCGCTGCTATTGCAAATCGCGAGGGCTGGTGGCGGAATGTCTATTTGAAGCGTTAAACCTTGCTCACCTGGATCATTAAGATTGGTCACGGCAGGGCCTCGGCAACAACGTTGATAAGATAAAATATATCCCGAAGCAGACGGCGGTAAAGTCACCACTTTCGTATAAATTGCTTCCTCAACACAAATATCAGAAGGAAGGGTAATACATGGATTATCTAAAAGGACATCTAATGTTACGCTCCCTGGAAATGGAATTGTGAAATAGTCGATTTGAACATTGTCGCCATTAAAAACAGTGACAGGAAGATTCGGATCATAGGCCGCACCATCTGAAAGACAATCGCGGTAAACTTTTAGTGTAATACGATATTGATTACCACCTAGGCAATCATAATACATATCACCACCAACGATATGGGAAGCGTTGAGTGTAACTCCAAAAAAGAAGCTTAAAGCTATGGTTATCAAATATTTCAAAGCAAAGTCTAAGTTATAGAAAAAAAACCACCTAAGCACGCACAAAACGGACGAATGGTAGTAATTGTTTATTCTCTAGTTTATTAAACGTTTTCGGATTGATTAAGTTGCGTTAATTTAAAAAAACGAATTCGAATTATGCCGCTTTTGAAACAGTAATTTATCGAGGCTAGGTAAGATTCGTTTCAATTTATTATTTACAGTAGAAAAGAAACCCTCACTTAAAATTGGGTTTAAATCTCTGTTGAAAAACAAGGTTATAAATGAAACCCTAATCCAAAAGAAAACCGCCATTCGTCCAAAAAAACAGGGTAGGTATCCGATTTATGTTTTCCAAAGATATAGCGTGTTTCTACAAACATAAAAAACAGTTTCTCTGCAAAAAAGTCCAATCCACCTGCAATCGATCCAACAGGGTTTATTGTTTTTTGAAATATTAAATCAGTTGTCCCGGCATTTCGGGTTCCAAATTCGGAAGATTGTGAATAAGCAATACCCGGTTGGAAACCAATGAAAGGTTGCAGGGCCTTATCCGAAAAACGGTAAAAACCACCAACAAAGAGTTGATGATTAATTGAAAATCGAGGACGGTCTCCTACTGAATTCAAAAAATAAAAGGCATCTGCTCGCATAGAGACACGTGTCATTTTCGGACGAAACTCAAATGATCCTTGTAACTGTGTAGTGCTTGTTTTTTCGGTCAACAATCCTACAGAAAAGGACAAAGCCGTTTTGTATTTTGCATGATCAATCCCGGTACTTTTTTCTTGTGAATAAAGAGTTGAAGTACTGATAATCATCACCGCAAAAGCATGGATTAGGTTTGTGTTTAATTTTACCATAAGTCTGCAATTCGATAGTTTAAACTAAGTGTCAATAATAAATGGCCTTCTGTTTCTGAACCCGTTGTAATACCGCTAGGGTTTGTATTCAAATAATAGTTGTCAACCGTTTGAATTAATTCGTACTCTAAATGCTGTCCAACATGCAGCATATATTGAGCGGCAAAAGAAATATTCATTCGATTAGACAAAAACAGATGGGTGCCCAGGCCAGCTTGCACAGCCGAACTCCAGCGAGAAATTTGTTCACTTGATCGGTCGATATACGACGTACTTAAAGGTGTTACTTCGGCGTAATCAAAACAATGACCTGCAATTAAATAAGGTTGGATACGGCCAAACTTTTTTGGATAAAATAAGACCGACCAGCCAATGTGCGCATCTTTGCGTGTACCAGCCCCGTTGAGATCAATGGTAATCCAATCGGCAAAAAACTCGGTACTCAAAAAATCGAATAATTGAAGTCTAAATTGGCCGCCTGTTCCTAAACCACCCGCATTATCGTGCCCAAAAAGACTCGTTGTGGATCGAACACCCAAGGAAAACTGTCCTTTTTCAATATAATTATTCTCCGTTTGCCCAAGACTGAACGCACTGTAGAAGATGGTCAAGATTAGCAGGGGTTTTGAAATTATTCGCATACAAAAGTGTTGTTAAGAGGAACGATTATCGCTTAAAGATATTGTTTTCAATTTTTAGAAGAGAGTAAAGTGTAAAATTAATTTTTTTAACCTGAATTCGGCTTACAACTACATTTCGCTGCATCTTGGGGAGTAAAAGGGGAGTAAAATAGGGACTAATCGGTTTGAGTGAATCGAATTTAATACAGCCACAAGACGTGGATGAGCGCCTCATTTTATTAATGGCCTCATTCGCATCTTGTTTTTAGATGGTTGAAAGCAAGTTGCCGTGGTTTGTTTGGACGCGGAATTTCACAAATTTTTTGATCGATTCGGAAAGAATAGTTGTGAAACGCAATTCACCATTCAACAAGTCAATAAAATGGAGTCGTTGATTCTTGAATTACTTAAAAAAGCATCTAAATAATCCATTTTTTAGCAAGACAAGCAACGAGATAGATTATCTTTGTACTTTTTAAATTCAAAGGCTATGAGTCGAGCATATATTCGTCTAACATGGATCACTTTAGTGTTGATTTACTTGGTAATTTTAGCGGGCAGTATCGTTCGTACAACGGGGTCGGGAATGGGATGTCCTGATTGGCCGAAATGCTTTGGAAAAGTCGTTCCGCCTACTTCAGTAGATCAATTGCCAGAAGGATATCAGGAGCATTACAGCGAAATACGACAAAAGAAGATCATAAAGTTCGCGAATTTACTGCACTATTTTGGTTGGGACGAATTAGCAAATGAATTGGAAAATGATCCTTCTTTATTGGTTGAAGAACCTTTTAACGCAGCTCGAACATGGACCGAATTTGGCAATCGTTTAGTTGGATTTTTGGCAGGGAATGCCGTTTTGATTTTATTTATTTGGACGTTTATTCGTTACAGGTCCAATCGAAAGCTCCTTTTACTCACCTTTTTGAACTTAATTTTAATGGGGTTTGAAGGTTGGTTTGGTTCGATTGTTGTCGCGACCAATTTAGTGCCTTGGATACTTACGCTACATATGTTCTTCGCACTTGTAATCGTGGCCATTCATTTTAAAATCATTCGTTTAGCAAAAAATAGAAGTTTTCAGCTCAAATTAAAACCTGCATTCAAATACCTCTTTTATATTTCGTTGATTTTAACCTTCATTCAAGTGATATTGGGTGCGCAGGTGAGACAGGAAGTGGATTTCCTTGTGATGGAAGGCGTAGATCGGTCAAATTGGATAGATGGTGCTGGGGGAGATTTTTTGCTTCACCGTTCTTTTTCCTGGGTATTGTTAGCCGTTAATCTTGTATTGTTATGGTTCAATAAAAAGGATCATCTGGGTATTCCTTCATTGAAATACATAGTAGGTTTACTCTTGATCTTATTCGTAACAGGTGTTTTATTCTCGTATGCCGGAATGCCTGCTTTTATTCAGCCTTTACACTTATTAATTGCTACGCTAATGCTCGGTATTCAGTTTTATAGCCTTGATTATTTGCGTTATAAGCGTGAATCTTTGATCCGTTAAATCAAACATTTGATTAAATTGCTGCGCTTAAGCATTGATCCTGAACGAAAAATAAACTAGCGAGAAAAAAAAAGCCAATATACGGCTTGACAATTGGAAAAAGCACTACTTTTGTCAGCCCTTTTAGAGTAAATAAATATGTTAATAAAAAAGATAGTTTTACGTAATGATGATCAGTTTTCGAATGCAATTGATGCATGGGCTGGTCAACAAAAAATTAGCGTAGAATCTTTTGACGGAAAATCAAGTCTATTTGACCTTGTGGATTCAATGGTGATCATTCAAGAAGATCACAATGTATCAAGAGAGATAAAAGACTTGCGCGAAGCGATTGAGAAATTACACCGCCCCACTCATCAGATTGACGTTAATGCAACAATGAGTGCTTCAGTAGCATCATTGCGCTTTTGGCTTGAAAACAATAAGCCAAATAGTGTCTTATTTGTGGGTGAAGAAAAAATCACACAAAGTTTGCGATTCTCCGAGTATTTAGAAAAATTAGCTAAGGTTGTATAAGCTTAGTTTTTACCATAAAAAAACCCGTCTACGATTCTTCGAGACGGGTTTTTTTATGCTTCAATTTTTCGTTTAATTTGAGGCTTCTCCATCCAAAATATCAATGTCAAAGATAAGATCTGATTTCGCAGGAATAGGACCTCTTCCAGTTTCTCCATAAGCTAACCAATAAGGAATGATTAATTTAATTTTTCCGCCGCGTTGGCAAAGCTGTAAGCCTTCATCCCACCCTTTTATCACACGTCCTTTATCAATCACAACTGAAATGGGTTGATTGCGATCGTATGACGAATCAAACTTCTCTCCATTCGTAAATGTACCTGTATAATGTACTTTTACCGTTTCTCCCGGAAGGGGGGCAGCACCTGTTCCTTCAACAAGATCAGTATACATTAAGCCGGAAGGGGTTTGTTTCGCTTTTTTATAGGTTTTTTTGACTTCCTTTTTGAAGGTCTTATTGCGTGTTTTAGAATTTTTCACAAGCATCTTTGCTTTTGAAGCAATCGCATCATTGAATGTTTTAGTCGCATCATATTTTTGAGCTTCTTTCCCAATGCGCAAAATCTCCACTTTTTCAATCACATCTCCTTGCGCAATTTTATTCACAATATCTTGCCCGTTAATCACATAGCCAAACACAGAATGTTTACCATCTAGCCAAGGCGTATCCTTATGTGTGATGAAAAATTGACTTCCGTTTGTGCCTGGTCCACTATTTGCCATGGATAATGTGCCAGGACGATCATGTACTAAACTCGTGTCAAATTCATCTTGAAATTTATAGCCTGGGTTTCCAGATCCATTTCCAAGTGGATCTCCTCCCTGAATCATGAAGTTTTCAATTACTCTATGAAATTTAAGTCCATCAAAGAAAGGCTCACTGATGACAACAGTATCACATTTAAAATTCCCCTCTGCTAGTCCAATAAAATTGGCTACCGTGATGGGTGCTTTTTGATCTTCTAATTTAATGAGTATCGTACCTTTTGAGGTTGTAAATTTAGCATAGAGTCCATCCACAAGGGTATCTTGAGCAAAGAGACCAAAACTCATTATTAGGGCAATGCCAACACTTAGTATTTTCATTTTTTTCTTGTTTTTTAAAGATTGTAATACAATTTCCGATCCAAGTTTACAGCGAAGACTGTCTCACAAATATAAACATTTTGATTCCGTTTTTAAAGTGTCCTCCTCTTGATTTGCTATAAATATCGATATTGATGGCTTTCGAAATAATTTTGTGAAGAGAAATAATGTAAATTTGCATCACATGATATTTATTACAGGCGGAACGGGATTACTAGGCAGCCATGTCTTGGTCGAACTCTTAAAACGGGGTAAAAAAATACGTGCTCTCAGGCGCCAATCAAGCTGTTTTGATCAGACTAAGGCGATCTTTGCCCATTTCTTTCAAGAGAATGCGGAACTAGAATTTGCAAAAATTGAATGGGTTGATGGTGATATTTTAGACCTTCCCTCTATAGAGGCTGGCATACAAGGTTGTTCAACTGTTTATCATTGCGCAGGCTTGGTTTCTTTTCGCAAACGTGATTTCAAAAAATTAATGAAGGTCAATAAAGAGGGCACAGCCAATATGGTTAATGTAAGTCTTGCCTTTGGAATCGATTTATTCTGCCACGTAAGTTCAACAGCTGCCATTGGTCGATCAGTGACTAAAACCGAATATGATGAAACCAACCATTGGGTGAATACCAAAGAAAATAGTAATTATGCCATAAGTAAATACAGCGCAGAAAATGAAGTTTGGCGAGGGAAAGAAGAAGGTTTAGCTGTGGTTATTATCAATCCGTCTGTTATTTTTGGTGTGGGTGATTGGAACGAATCGTCACTTTCTTTATTAAAAGTTGTAAAAAAAGGCTTAAAGTTTTATACGTCTGGCACCAATGCTTTTGTTGATGCACGTGATGTTGCTTATGTGTTTTGTGAGCTCGCTGAACGAAAAATCGTGAATGAACGATTCCTTACCTTTTCAGAAAATCTAGCGTATCGTGACTTGTTTACGATCATTGCAAAGGCATTTGAAGTCAAACCACCTGCAATTAAAGTCAAACCATGGATGGTTGGTTTCGCATGGCGAATAGAAGGTTTAATGGCTTTTTTCTTCGGTAAGAAACAAAATATCACGAAAGAAACGGCACGAAGTTCAATGGCCACCACGCGTTATTCAAATGATAAATTAAAATCCGTATTGAATTTTGAGTTTATTCCCATTGAAAAGTGTATTGAAGATGCGGCGTCCTTTTTTAAAGCGAATACGAAAAAATTGAATTAACTTTTTTTCTTTTTATAAACAGGAACGGCAGAGCAAGGTTCGCCAAACATTAGATTTTTTACAACCGGAACGAGGCGCTGTGTTAATACGACATAAGCCTTCGTTGGATTGGGGATGTTCGAACATCCTTTCACCATTGCAATTTTATTTTCTAAATGACGAATGTCCCACGAGTTCAACGCCTTAAAAAACAATTCTTCTCTAGCCTGCTTTTCATCACCGTTAACGATCGTCTTCGCTTCTTGTAGGTTGGCAACCAAAAGCATATAAGCCCATGCTGGAATTATCGCATCATTTGAGCAATAGATATGGACATTTTGATCTGCATAGCTGCTCCAGTCATGCTCTTTTATCCACACGCGGAATTCTTTTTCACGAAGGACTAATTCATTCCACAAAAGGTCTTTTAAATCAATTGATTTTAACGATTCTTTTACCACAAAATCTAGCAAATCTATTTGCTCGATTTGGGCATTTGCGACTTTGTTTAAGATTTCCCCTTCCATAGGCACAAAGTTAAGGTGTTTATATGACTTTAACTAGCGATAGAATCGCTTCTTAGATTCTGCTTTATCCACATTCTAGATAAATCGAACACAGATGCTCCGCATACACTGATGGAGCTGATTTTCGCTGAAAGGTTGACTCGTTATTCAATGTTGTAGAATTGGATCAGTGATTATCTGCGCTTCGTAGAATCTGCGTTTGTCAGCGTTCTATCTAATAAAAAGTCATTCATCTTTCTGCATTGAAACCATAAAAAAATCCGACCATTCCCCCAAATGATCGGATTTTATAACTGATATGAAAAAAATGCTGAATACTTACTAGATATTTCAGACTTACTACATTCAATTTGGCGACTAACCCGAATTGACTACGTGTCAAAGGTAAGGTGACAACTTCGTTTGCACGTTACCCTAATGTTTCATTTTCGTTAACCTTTAATTTTTTAAACGCAAAGTACAATTCTAGCCTTGTTAAAACGCCGCTGTAGCGAGAATTAGCAACCAAGGCAAGCGGTAGAATAGATTTTCAACTATCTTTGCCTTATGCGATTTAGTGATTATCGAATATCAAGAGAATTAAAAGCAAATCTAGAAGAGATGGGCTTCAGCCGTCCAACGGACATTCAGTTTAAATGTATTCCCAATATTCAAAATGGGGAAGATGTTTTGGCCATTGCCCAAACAGGAACAGGTAAAACGGCGGCATTTGCGATTCCGATTATCGATAAAATTCAGTTTGCACGTAAAATTCCCGGTAAAGAAGGAATCAGTTGTATCATCATGGTTCCCACGCGCGAGCTAGCCACTCAAATCACGGAAGTTTTTCATAAAATTGGTCGCAATACCAAAGTGAAAACAATTGCCGTTTATGGAGGTGTCGATCAAGATCCACAAATTGCGCGCTTAACTGCTGGTGTTGACGTCCTAGTTACAACCCCAGGTCGAATGTTTGATTTGGTCAGTCAAGGTCATATAAAATTAGATCGAATTCAAACCTTGGTTTTGGATGAAGCCGACCAAATGTTGAACCTTGGTTTTTATAAAGATATTGTCGATTTGATCCGTTTTTTACCAAAACACCGTCAAACTTTGTTTTTTTCGGCCACAATTGATGCAAAAATTAAAAAATTGGCCTATTCGCTTGTGAATAGTGCAGCCATTCGAATTCAAATCTCACCTAAAAATCCCGTTTCTAAAAACGTAACGCACGCCCTTACCTTTGTTGAAATGGACGACAAACGTTTTTTCTTAGAACGTTTTTTAAAGGAGAAAGTAGAGCTAAAATTTATCGTTTTTGTTCGAACGAAAGTCCGTGCAGAACGCGTAAAAGCAGCCATGGAGCGGGTCGGAATAGACACGTCAACCATCCATGGAGATAAAGAGCAAAAAGATCGGGAAGCGGTCCTGTCCGATTTTAAAGCGGGTAAAATTCGCATCCTCGTGGCTACAGATGTCAGCGCGCGCGGAATCGACATTCCCAATGTGGATTATGTCATCAATTACGACATGCCAGATGTAGCCGAAAATTACGTTCACCGTGTCGGTAGAACAGGGCGTGGACGCAATAAAGGACAAGCCATTTCTTTTTGTGCCAAAGAAGAACGTCCACTTTTAAAAGAAATTGAAGATTATATCAGCGTTCCAATCGAAGTGCTTACAACCGACCGTGCAGAGTATGAAGACACCATCCTGTTCTCAGACGACGGCACCAACAATTGGAAAGCCCTCATTCGAAACGACGAAGCCGATAAATTAAAGCGCCGCAAGAAAAAGAAGAAATAGGTTGTGGATTTGGGTGTTCCCCTGTCGCTCACTTTCTGACCGAGTACAGCGAGTTTCAGGAGAGCTCCAACAATCGCTCCTATCCCTAAAACGATTGATAAGAAGGTATTGTAAAATAAATTATCATGTTCATGAAAGTTATAAATAGTTAGGATTAGTGTAAGTAAATTAGTAAATTTCCTTAATGCAGCGATACTTAGAGACGATAGAAGAACTTTCAAAAAGCTTTTATTTGCACGAAGGAGAGTTCGAGAATTTCACACGCCTATTACTCCATAGTGCCGCTATCACAATGGAATGCGCGCGCTGCAACGCATGGCTCTTTGAAGAAAATCAGTCCGTTTTAGAATCTTTGCTCTCGTATGAGTTGAGCACAAATAAATACAAACAAGATCAACCGTTGACGAATGATCAGCTTCCCAATTATTTTTCTTTCCTTCGAAAAAACGAATTAATAGTTTCTGACAATGCTCAACTAGAACCCATGAACGCGGAGTTGATGGCGAATTATTTATTGCCAAATAATATCGTTTCAATGATAGATGTGCCCTTGCGTTCAGAGGGTAAAATGATAGGGGTACTTTGCTTTGAGCATATTAATCAAACGCATCATTGGACAGGAGAAGAACAAAAGTTTACGCAATCCTTATCACAGCTGCTCTCCTTGGCGTTAGAAACAAAAAAGAAAAAAACGTATCAGTTAGCGCTTGAACGTATTATTGCCCAAAAAGAAGTGCTCATTTCCGAAATAAATCACAGAGTAAAAAATAATATGGCCGTCATAATGAGCCTCCTCAATTTACAGAAAAATAAAACCAAAGATAATTATCACTCACTTTTAATTGAAGATGTAAAAGATAAAGTATACTCCATGTCCATGATACAGGAACAATTGCATTCAAGTGGCAGTGTTGATAGTATCGACCTCGGTCAATACTTGGAAGATTTGTTGATTAACCTTAATAATTCATATGGGCAAGACCTAAATATTGACTTAAACATCAACGTTGATCACGTGAGGGTGGATATTTCAAAAGCGATTCCATGCGGCTTAATTGCCAATGAAATTCTAACCAATTCATATAAACATGCCTTCAACAATAATGATGTTAGCCCAAAACTTGAGCTATCATTAATTGAAAAAGATGGACAAGCTCATCTAACATTTAGGGATAATGGCGCTGGATTTAATGCAGAGCCAAGTAAAATGGGAATGGGACTCGAATTAATTACAGATTTAACCGAACAGTTGGATGGGGCAATAAAAATTAGAACTGAAAATGGCGTTTCAATTCATCTGAGTTTTGCATTCGACAAATAAACAACTGTTAAATGAAATCGCTTACTCTACTTATCATGTGCAATCCACAACAACCTATCCGTATCATAGCCAATTGCTTTTGCACTTGCTAGGTATTTTTCTTTAATTGTGTCCGGAATCGTTTTCTCACGTGAAAGAATCCACAAATAGTCAAGACTTGATCCTGCGACTAAGGCGTATTTATAATCTGCATCCAGTTCCACCACATTATAACCGCCATAAAATGGGCCAAAAAAAGATACTTTCAACATAGCAACAGTGTCTTCATTTACGAATTTTGCTTTGCCAATTGCTTGTTCCCATTGTTCCTTCTTTGTATTGTAGCCTTTATTGTCCACTTTAATTGTTCCATTTTCATTTAAGGAATATTCGGCAGTTGTATTGTTCAAATTCTTTTCAAATGAAAAATCAAAGCGCGCAATTTCATACCATTTCCCCAAGTAGCGTGTTTTGTCGAAGGATTTAACCGCGGTTGCCCCTTGTGGAATTGTAGCGCAAGACAAAAATCCAATAATAAGAAGTAAATAAATGAGGGGTAAGCGCAGTTTTGAAACTTTCATTCGGATGGTTTTTCGCGGCGTGTGAATTTAACTAAATAGTCTATTAAAGGTACTTTATTTTCAGTGAAAAACCTAAGTGTGTGAAGAGATATAGTTCTGTTTTTGGGTGTTTCCCTAACGCTCGCTGCGATCAGGCTAGACAGGTCGCTCGGTTAGGGCCGGGCTATTCGCAGTCGCTTCCTGACCGAGCACAACGAGTGTCAGGAGAGCTCCAACAATCGCTACTATCCCTAACACGATATGGAAGACAAGTAATAGAACACTTGTAAACTGGAATATTATTCCGTAAGAATTTTTTTTTCGTAGTATTTTGGTAAATTTACATTTATGGCTATAAATAATTTACTTGATACGAGTACGGTTAGCATGAGTGACATTATTGGTAATGGTAAAACCTATGTCGTGCCATCCTATCAGCGAGATTATTCATGGAAACAAGATCAATGGGAAGATTTGTGGAATGATATTCTGTCAATTGAAGAGACGGGGAATGTCCACTATATGGGTTCAATTGTTCTTCAAAGCAAAGGAGACAAGAAGTATTTTGTGATTGATGGTCAGCAGCGTTTTTCTACACTTACATTAATTGTTCTAGCTACCATTAATCAACTTCGCAAATTGATCGATTTGGGAATAGGCGTAAAAGCTAATGAAGAAAGAGTGTCACTTTTGCAGAAAAAATTCATTGGAGATAAAGACCCAGGCTCACTAACCTATTCTTCTAAACTACAATTGAACGAGAATAACAATAGTTTTTTTCAATCAAACATGCTTGTGTTCAGGCCACCTCTTAATCCACGCACATTGCAAGATTCTGATAAGTTGATTTGGGCTGCATACAATTACTTCGATTCTAAACTTAGTGAACATTTTAAGAAAAACAATAAAGGAGAAGACATCACTAATTTTTTAAATAAACTGATAGCTGAAAAGCTAATGTTTATACAAATTATAGTTGAGGATGAATTGAGTGCTTACACAGTTTTTGAAACCTTAAACTCGCGTGGGGTAGGATTAACAGTGACAGACTTACTAAAGAATTATCTTTTTTCTATTTCCGCTCCCGTAGATCTTCCGCATATAAAAGATAAATGGAAAAAAATTGTTGATATTATTGGATTGGATATTTTTCCAACTTTTCTACGCCATTTTTGGATTTCAAAACATAAACTAATCCGTCAAGAATATCTTTTTAGGGCAATTCGTGATTCAATTCAAAATTCGATTGAAGTAATAGATTTATTGGATTCTCTAGAGCAAAATGCGCTACTTTATAATGCGCTTTCAAACGATTCGGATTCGTTTTGGACGGGAGATAAAGAGACTAGAAAGAGAATTAAAGAGTTAATTTTATTTAAAGAAAAACAAGGGTATCCTCTTTTGATTGCCGCGTATAATAACCTTAACACAGAAGATTTTAAAAAGGTGTTGAAATTCGTAAGCATTATTACATTTAGATACACTGTTATTGGACGATTGCACACAAATTTGAAAGAGGATATATATAATAAAGCGGCTATATTCATCAATAAAAATGAAGTTTTAAGCACCAATAATATTGCTGAAATTTTAAAACCATTATACCCTTTAGACAACGATTTTAAAAATGATTTCTCGACAAAATCGTTGAGTACGAAGCGTGGAAAAAAAATCATTCGTTACATTCTTTTTAGTATTGAAAATCAACTGAGTGGTCGAGATTATGATTTCGAGGATAATCCGGCAACTATAGAACATATTCTACCCGAAAATGGCAATAAAAATTATCTAGAAAACTTCCCCCAAGCTGTTCACGAATCGGTGGTTTATCGGCTAGGTAATTATACGCTTTTAGAAGCGGATAAAAATAGATCATGTGAAACATTGCCGTTTATTGACAAGCAAGTTATTTTTAAAACGAGTCAATATAAGATGACAAAGCAGATTAATTATTCTGATTGGACACCTAATTCTATTGACAAAAGACAAGAAGATTTAGCAAGTATGGCGTCTTCTGTCTGGCGTATTTCTCAGTTTGATTTAACGTAATCGAAAACAAAAAAAAGGCAAAGTATCCGAAAATACCTCACCTTTCACTTTTAAACATGAACCTTTAAGGCCTTTTTGATCTCAAATAATTTTGCTCGTTGAATAATATTAGAACCTGAATGTCAAGTAATTGATGCAGAACGACCGAAATAATGGTATTTGTCATTTGAAGTTGATTCAAATCAACCAACAACAAGGATTTATCTTGCGCCTGAATGAAGCTATTATACGCAGCTACTTTTGTTTTCAAATAATCATATGATAATTCGTCTTTCGCATTTTCAAAATGATTTTGCACCACTTTAGAATCGTTTGGATCTTTCAAATCCGCTCGCGTGATATGTGTTATTTCACCTTTAGCCTCGCCGTTCGAATGGGATATTAAATTGACATAAATTGCGTTGATCAAATCGCTCAATTCGGTTGTCATCAAATGTACTTTGTCCGAATTCGAATTCCCATTTTCAGCATAAAAAGAGGCGTTCGCCGCTTCTAAATGTTGACTATTTATCTGCTGAAAATGATCCATTGAATAAACGCTGTCTTCGATATTCTTCGATCCTTTAAGATTAAACAAGGTAAATAGCATTCCACATCCCGCAATCATAAAGGTGGTCTGAATGATCACGTTGAATTTATTTTCAGGCACACGTATTTTTGTGAAAAAATAAGCGGGAATGAAAAATATAAAGAAAGCTAAAAAACTTCCGTAAAACAGGATATTGGCATAGGGAAAGTGCATCACTTTAAAAAGGACGCCGATTGATCCCGTGATAACTAAGATAAAGCCTAAAATCATGAGTAAACGATTCTCCTTGGCTTTGTCATCTCTGTATTTCATGACAATATTAAGAGGCAGAAAAACCAAGCTAAAAAGAAGGATTCCCGAAAAAAGGAGAACCGCGGCGCCTGGCCAGTGTTGGAATTTAAAAAATCCCCCAGCAATTATTAGAGCAGAGGTTAACCCTGCCGTTATTTTCATAGTGCGTTTCATGGCGTAATAATATTTAAATGTGATTAAGTCGTGTGTTTCTTCCTCAATTTCACGCAATTCTTTTGTGTAAAATCGGGCAATCGTATTCACATAGAAGGTCTTAAAATCTCCATCTACTGTCAGCTCATTTTCAATAATACAACAGACGTGATCCAGAATATTGTCCCTGACGTCTTCAGTTTCAATGCCCCGTTTCGTTATATCAGTGTTGATGAAATCAATTTGTTCGTCCGTTAAGTTATACATGACCTTTGGCTACGTCCAAATCCAACAAAAAGCGCATGGTTTTCATAAAATCCGCTAATTCGTTTACCCGTTCAGTGCGTGTTTCCATTCCTTGGTCTGTTAAGCGATAATATTTGCGAACGCGTTTCCCAATATATACTTTCTCAACCGTTAAGTCTCCATGTTCCTCGAGTGCATGAAGTGTCGGATACAATGCTCCTTCAGTGATCTGAATTTTGTCTTTGGTTAAATCTTTCACCTTTTGCGTGATTTCATAACCATACATTTTGCCGTGGTCTTTTAACAAGTTTAAGACGATCGTTTTTAATGTTCCTTTTATTAGTTCTGATGAATACATAACACAAATATACATAAGAATATTATGTATGTCCAAATTTATACCTAAGAAAATTATGTATTTAATTCAAAAAAAATCCCGAACCCTTATTTTATAAAGGATTCGGGACTTAAAAAAAGTAGGATAATTTTTTATTTCTTAATTACTTTTACCGTTTTGGTTTCAGTTCCTGCTGTAATTTGCACCAAATAAACACCCGCATCAACGGCTAAATCAAATGTTAAAACGCCGTTTTGAACAGCATTAGTTTGTGCAATAACCCGACCGTTAAGATCAGTAATAATCACATTTACTTGGTCAAAATCAGAACCTAAATTAAGCGAAAATTCAGCTGTAAATGGATTCGGATAAACAGAAATAGATGCCAATCCATTCTCAGCTAAACTAGCTGTGTTGATTGTAATTGTTTCGCAAAGTGTATCCATTTCCAAACACTCATTTGTAACAATTAAACAAACGGTATAGTCTCCATCTTCGGCATACGTGTGCGTTGGATTCTCATCTGTGCTTGAAGCTCCATCACCAAAATCCCATGAATAAGCATCAATAGTTCCGGTTGAAGCATTCGTAAAATCAACATCAAAAGCAGACTGAGTTGAAGAGAAATCAGCAGCGATTATATCACAAACAGTAATCGAATCACAAAATTCTACCGAACCACATTCATTACTTACAGTTAAGCAAACGAGATACGTTCCATTTTCGGCATAAACATGGGTTGGGTCATCATCTGTATCCGTTGCACCATCACCAAAATCCCAATCATAATCAACTCCAAATAAAGCTTCGTTAACAAAGTTTATATCCAAACCATCTGGATCAGTAGAAAAATTAGCCACAGGAAGATCGCATGTAATCGTTACCGTTGTACAAATGGTATCTGCGTCACAATCGCTAGCTGCAATGAAACATACCGTATATTCACCAGCCTCCGCATAAGTATGAGATGGCGATTCCATAGTACTCGTTGAGCCATCACCAAAATCCCAAGCATAGGAAACGACACCACCCAGAGATTCATTCGTGAAGGTTGCCGTTAGCGCCGAAATATCACTTGTATATGCCGCTACTACGACTTCACAGACAGTAATAGTCATACATAATGTATCCGGTAGATCACAACCACCAGCAATGAGACAAACGGTATATTCTCCATTCGAAGCATAGACATGCTCAGGATTCATTTCATCACTTGTTTCACCGTCACCAAAATCCCATAAATAAGTCGAAACTAATCCTGTTGATGCATCTGTAAAGTTTACTGTTAATTCGTCTGCACTACTTGACCAATCTGCAACAATTGTTGGAGGAATCATTTCTGCTGTATGGAAACCTAAAGAGTCTACCATATCAATTGGATGTACATTCCATTGTGTTGCTCCAATTGCCCAATCCGATACACCTGCAGTAATTGCAAATTGACGGGTGAGCGTTTGGTTTACTGTAGATCCAGCACCAACAGGCCAAGAAGCACCTGGATCGACACCAACAACACCAATGACGTCAACAGTATCACCAGAAATAAGGTTAACAAGTATCAAGGCATCATCTCCATTGTAATTGGCCACTGAACTCGTCGTGTCTTTTAATCCTAAAATTGTAGCATTGGCAGCTCCGTTCGCAATGACGAATACGCCATGTGGTTCTACAATTCCGATCGGAATTAGTGTATTTGTAGGAACAACGACACCATTTGCAAAAATTTGAACCATATAATTTTCCAGATCAAGAGGAGCATTACTCGGATTGTAGATTTCAATCGCTTTGTTATTGCTCGAACCTTCAATGTATTCCGAGAAAAATGGTTCAGGACACGCTTGTGCCATTGACGCTAAGCTGGCTAAGAGAAATCCAGCACTAAGTATAAGTTTTTTCATCTTTACGCTATGTTTTTTGACAAAGGTACGTTTTTGTTCTAATCACGCAGATAAAAAAGACTAATTTAACGCTATAATAATGCAGTAAAGCCTTGAAATCGAGTAAAATGATTGATTGGAAAGATCCTGGTAATTGAACTGAATTACTTTTTTTATGAAAATAAAATATATAGTCACGCTCTTCTTCTTGCTCGCTCTTGAAGTTGGAAATGCGCAAATTTCAGAAATTGATGCACGTGTTGTAGCATTAAATAATTTTATTTTAGACGCTCAAGCACAAGGCGATTCCGAAAACATTCTGCCGTTAATTGAAACTTCCTGTCGATTAACGCGAAGAGCAATTGGAACAGTCGACACACAGGTTAAAATATATTTCAAACGCCAGGATGGAATGTATTTTTCGCAGGAGGAGCAACGTGATATTGAGACCTTTCAGGCCGTCATGCAAAAGGTTGAATTGAACATCAAGACGGAATCATATACCTTAGATATACACTATTATTTTGATGAAATGGGCGAATTAATATTGGCAGAAGAGGAACTGACGGACAGGGATAATGAGTGCAGCGCTATCGTCTATTATTTTAAGCAACAACGCATTATAAAACTAAAAAAGACGGTTTGGAAGTATGAGAAACCGAATAAAAAGCAAACAGTTGAATTTGATAAAATTTCATTAGCAGATCAAATGATCGGTCAAACCTTATTGCAGGAAGTGGGTAATTTAGAACTTTTATTGTCTGCCCATTATGCACTGTTGTTGGCGCGTTGATATTTAAATTGTCCTAACAAAAATGAACGCTAGGTCAGAGAAGCTCATGAATATTTAAAGCAAACGGTTCACACTTGATCGCTAATTATTCAGTTTTTTTCGAAAAATCGGGAAGGAATTCTTGATTTAAAAACCTAGAATGAGTTTAGACTTTCCCCTGTTGAGCCAAGTCGAGTTTTGAATGAGTAAACCTTCTTTTTAGTCCTTTTTCTAATCGGGAATACTTCACCTGCTTTATTATATTCGTTTATCTTTAGCTATCGTAAGTGAAGATGAATAGAATTGCTTTATATCTTTTGCTGATCCTGCTGTATAGCAAGGGAGCAACAATTTATGGACAAGACAGGTCAACCAATCAAATTCCCGAACGCAGTCAAAAGGAGCTTATCGTTGCAAAAATTGACAGTGCTAAATTGATTTTTGTATCGGAGCCAATAAAAGCTTTTGGATTTGTAGAATCGGCCATTACACTGGCTTTGAATGGTGGTTTTCGAAATGAATTGGCGGCAGGCTATTACACACTCGGCGATTTCAATTATAGAATGGCAGAATATTCCAGTTCAGTTACATATGCTGGAAAGGCGCTTGAAATTTACACAACTTCACAACAATGGGATAAGGCAATTCCTGTCTATATTTTAAGAGGAGATGCCAATATTCAATTGGAAGCATATCAGCGAGCCCGCTTAAATTTTGAGCAAGCTCTTGCTTTGGCCGAAACGGCAAAAAAACAGGATCAGGTTTTGAAGATTCAATTTAAACTCGCCGATCTCAAATTGTTAGAAAATCAAACGGAAGAAGCTGAACGACTATTTAATGAGTTAAAAAAAGAAGCTGGCGCATTAAACAAGATTGAATTAGTTGCCGAAATTGATTTTAAATTGGGCGAAATATATGCCCAAAGGGGAGACTTTCATCAAGCAAACATCTTTTATGACAATTCCAACATGAATGCTTTTCAAAGTAATAATGCTGATTTGATTAATTTGAACAATGGTAAACTTATTGAAAATAACTATACGAGTTTTGCCTCACCAAGCGCCAATCAGGACATTCTAAATTCATTGAACTCTGCTGAGGTTGTTTTTCAGGTCGCTAATGATACCGGGGCTTGGATTACAAATACGTCTCAAAAAGCGGATTATTTTATCAAAACAGGTCAACTCAAAGAGGCCGAAAAGGCCCTTCGTCAGAATTATCAACTCGCCAAAGAAAAAGGAGACCTGGACGCGCAATTGAAGGCTTCAAAGCAACTGTATGATTTGTATGTTCAAGCGGGAAGAGCGAATGAAGCAAAACTCGCCGGCGAAAATAATATGCGACTTTTAAATGAAATCAACCTCAAGCAAATTGAAGAAGGAAGTCAATCGAATCAAAATCAGATGGCGATCAAAAATGTGGAGAAACAAATTGATAATTTGGAACGCGCTAGGGATTTAGATCAGCAGACTATTTTACTCTTAGAAAAAGAAAAGAATTTGAATAAAGATGAGTTGGATCAGCAACGACTTTTACTGTATGTCTTGGGTGGAATCTTAATTATTTTTGCGGGGGTTTCTATTTTTGTTTATCGCAATATTCAAGCAAAAAAGAGAGCGCATAATTTGCTTTATTTGAAATCTTTACGTGCGCAAATGAATCCTCATTTTATCTTTAACTCGTTGAATTCCGTGAATAATTATATTGCTAAAAGTGATGCCCGAGCAGCCAATAAATATGTCGCAAAATTTTCTAAACTCATGCGGCAAGTTCTGGAACACTCGCAGGTTGAATTTATTAGTTTGGCCCAAGAAATCGAGGTGCTTCAGCTCTATTTAGAATTGGAACATGAGCGTTTTAAGGATCAATTTGACTATCATTTTGAAGTTGACTCGCGCATTGCGCTTGATTCGGTTCAGATTCCTCCAATGCTCGTTCAACCCTTTATAGAAAATGCGATTTGGCATGGCTTGCGCTACCGCACTACTGGTGGATTACTAGAAATAGATGTTAAAAAAGAAAGTCACCATATTCTCATTCGCATAAAGGATAACGGGATAGGGCGGAAAAAGTCCTTGGAATTAAAAACGGTGAATCAATTAAAGCATCAATCTACTGGAATGAAAAATGTTGCAAGTCGCACGGAAGTGATACAAGCTGTATTTAAGGCGAGAATTCGGCATGAAATCATTGATTTACCTGATGATAGTGGAACGGAAGTAAGGATAAAAATTGAACTGAATGAAAACAACTGAGTTAAGCTGCATCATTGTTGATGACGAATTGGTGAGTCGTGAAATACTGGAAAATTACCTTCTAAATTATTGCGAAAATATCACTGTAAAAGCGCACTGTAAAAATGTCGCGGAAGGGGTAGATGCCATTAAAAAATTCCAACCAAATATTGTTTTCTTAGATATTGAAATGCCATATGGAGATGGTTTTGATTTGCTCGATCAAACGACGGATTATGATTTCGAAGTGGTCTTTATTACTGCCTTTAGCAATTATGCGATTCGTGCCTTAAACATGAGTGCAACCTATTATATTCTAAAGCCTGTTGATATAGACGAATTAGTTGGTGCCGTTGAAAAAATCAGAGCAAATATAAATTCCACTGCAACAACAGAAACGACCTTACATTCCAAAATACTCTTGGAAAATTTAAAGGTGGCCAATGGACAAATGCAACGCATTGTATTGCCTCAACTAACAGGGTTTATTGTCGTTCCAGTAAATTCAATCTTATATGCCCAAGCAGATGACAATTATTCAATTATTTACCTCACGGACGGAAAAAAACATGTTGTTTCGAAAACGCTTAAGTTTTTTGAAGATATCTTGTCGGAAATAGGATTTATCCGAATCCATAAATCACATTTGATTAATCAAAACGAAATTTTAGAATATAAAAAAGGTAAAACTGGACAGGTAAAACTAACAAATGGCACTTGGTTAGACATTTCGGCGCAGCGAAAAAAGGATTTTTTGGAGCGTTTCCTCTAAGCAGAATTGAAAACGAATTGCGAAATATTATTCATCTTCCTTCTCTACACGACCGATTCTTTTATCGGGCATAGGACCTCTCAAATGAATGACTAAGCCATTTAAAAAATTACGTAAAATCTGATCGCCACAATTACGGTATTTTGGATGATCCTCCTTCCGGAAAAAAGCACCCAATTCACTTTCACTCACTTTAAAATCCACCAATTTACAGATGGCAACAATATCTGTATTGGTTAGTTTTAATGCAACGCGGAGTTTTTTAAAAATATCGTTATTGGTCATTTCTAATTTTTTTGTAAAAATACGATTTTCAACATTCAAATGGAAATCTTATACCCTTCAAATTAGTTCGGACCAATTAACGGGCAAACAGCTTGGTATTAGAACTCAAAAAAATGGCTTACTCAATTTACTTCACGATCACTCGCATTCCATTTGAATGGGAGGTGAATTCTGGAGCGTACATACATTGAATCGTTGCAATTCCGTTCGAAAACTCACCTTCATGTTGAACGCGCAGATCATATTCAAAAACATAAGTGCCTTTGCGAATATAATCGAAGAAAAAATGAGTCGCTGCATCTTTCGTAGATTGGTAATAACCTAAACCATCTTGGTAACGGTAACGACTCAAAACATCTATTGGTTCAAATCCTGCGGCTCGCATATCTTTCATGTGCACATATTCTAAATCGCGATCCGTTCTTAACTCGATTCGCACTCTTACTTTTTGTCCAACTTCTAAAGGACTAACCGGTGTTATTTTTCGTAATTCTTCGCCTTCATTCGTGACTTCAACGTGGTAAATCTCTTTATTGAGTTTAAGGTTCGTTTCTGCAAATGTGATCTTATCAAGTTCATCAAAATATTGCCAATAAACAGCACCCCAAGCCACGCCTTTTGACTTTTTTGAGATGGTTATCGCTGCCATTTCTGGCTGAACCTGCTCTGCCGCCCAAACGGTTTTAAAATAACCTGTTCCGGCTTGCGCCTTTACCTGATAAGGGTTTCCTGCAACTGGTTCCTTCACATATTCAATCGATTTTCCGCCTAATGTAATCGCTACCATTTCATCAGTACTTAATAAATCGGTTCCTTTTAATAAAAGGGCGTATACCGCTTCGGTAGTTTGTTTAGTGGTTTTCCAATTGGTGGTCTGTTTTTGTTTGAGCAACCAAATTTTAAGTTCGTCAACGGCGGCTTGGTCATCCGTTACTTCGTCAAATACTTCAATCATTAATGCTTGTGTTTCAATCGGCGCTTCATACCAATAATAACCTACAACATAATCTTTCCAATACATACCCATTTCTTCGTTTTGTATGGAGCGATCCTTCAACGATTTTACGATATCTGAAGCCAATTCTTTCATTTCGAATCGGTGAGCAGCTAAAGCAATCATTCCCTCTGCGTAAATATTGAATTCCAACCAATACGTTTCCGCCTGGCCTTTATAATAGGCAATTGCTTCTTTTGTATCCTTGTCTAAATTAATTTCGGGAAAATAGGAACGTGCGTAGAGGTATTGAATTTGTGAATAACCAAGATGCTGGTTGATTAAATAATCTTTATCCCACTTTTTAACATAAGCAAAATCCTTTACGATCTCACGATCGAGATAATTTACCGCTTTGTAAATCATACGTTGTACTTTTTCATCTTCGCGAATTGATTTTATCCCTAAATGATCCAAATGCCCCATTCCCGTTACAATATGTTGGGTGATATACCGATTCTCTGGCATGCCAGGAAACCACGGCCAACCACCGTTGACAGTTTGTGATTGAATGGTTTTAGAAAGCGCTTTATCTAATTCACGCGACATACGACCCATATCCAATAAAACAGCTAAATTACGTTTGCTGTCTTCTTCGCTTTTAGCATCCAAAACCCAAGGTGTTTCTTCTAAAATAACGGCCTTTAATTCCTGATTTTTTTGCAAATTCGATAAAAATGCTTCCGGTGATTCTTCGCCCCATGAATCAATAATTGTTTTAATCTTTGGGTTCGAATTCATGATATGGGAAGCGATCGCATTTGAATAATAGCGCGTAAACGTTTGTTCAGCGCATTCATGCGGATATTCCATCATATAAGGCATAGCTTGAATGGCATACCAAGCAGGATTAGAGGTGAACTCTAGTGTATAACTGTGATGTTTCAGGGTTGCACTTTGCCCCGATTTGGCTAATTTTTCAAAATTGAAGGTCTTTGTTTCATTTCCACGAATAGGGAGTGGCAATGATTCGGTCACCATCATACGATTGGATAGAATAGGGAGGACATTTTCTTCGCCATCAGAAAAACTTCCCGCTATTGCCACGATTTTATATTTTACAGCACTGTATGTGTCAGGTACCTCAATGGACCAAGAAATTTCTATACTTTTCCCTTGTTCTGCGCTAAATGGTTGAGTCGCTTCTGTGAGGTTAAAATCACTACTTATTTCTTTTTCGGTGAATGGATCGTATAAAATGAGTTGAGCTTGCCCAGCAAGAGCTTCATCCGAAATATTGGAAATTTTAGTTGAAAGTGTAATCTTATCCCTTTCTCTTAAAAAACGAGGAACGTTTGGCACAACCATGAGGTCTTTTTGCGTGACCACTTCTGCAGATAGTGTTCCATATTTTAGGTCCTGCGTATGCGCTAAACCAAGGAATCGCCATTTTGTGAGTGACTCAGGAATGGTAAATTTAATTTGTACGTCTCCATTTTTGTCTGCTGTTAATTGCGGATAAAAGAAAGCTGTTTCATTGAAATTACTTCGGGCACTCACCTCTCCCATTTCAGCTGATTTTTCGCCGCTGTTTTCGCCAGTTTCCGCAATAGCCTTATCTTTATAGTTATCTTCTTTTTTAGCAGGACTTTCATCAGACGTATTGCGTTTATTTTCTAAACCGCCGGTAGGAGCAGGTGAAATCGCACTGTCAAATGAGAACGTTTGTAACCTTGATTCAATTGGAGAACTGGATTCCTCAACGACATCTTCCATATACATCTCGCCATCACCCCAACCATAGGCATAATAGGCTCCGTAATAATAAGGCGACCAACCAAAATAATTAAGATGTGGAAAGGTGCGATAAGGACTTGAAATATAACTATTCCATTGGTAGTTCATATTGGACGCAAAGGTGCTCGACATGTCCATGGGGGAGGTCCATGCTAAACGTCCGCAATAGGTTTTGTAGATGTCAAAATAAAATGAATTAGGGGTATAGAGTGCGTCTAAACTTGCGTCATAAAGTGTTGCTAGCAGTTCGGCTTGTTCTTTCTCTCCTAACTTGTTTTTTATGGTCATCACCCATTCTTCGGCTTCACCCGGTAATAATTTATTGCGGAAGGTTGAGAAGCGGAGGTCCAATTGCTTATTGGTATACGGAACAATAATCGTAATGGACTGATTAAAGGAGCGTGAATTTTTAACGGTAGTAAAATGGATGGTAAAGTTCCCGCGATACGCTTCCGTAATTTGGAAATCAATTTTGACTTGCTCTTTTGTGAGTTGGATCGACTTGCTTTCGATTAATTTACCATTGGCTTCAGTTTCATAATTGACAATTAAATCGCTTTCCATGGTGGCTAGGAGGATGGTAATGACATCTCCCGGTTCTGCATTGGTTTGCAAAGTATTCAGCCAAAGTAAATCATTGGTTGGTGAAACCTTACTCACAGGATTGTATACGGTAAAGTAAATCTCATCTTTAACTTCGATACCGTTTTTATCCTTTGCGCTTGCCGTGTAATGATAAATTCCCGGCTCCCAATCAGCATAATTGCCTAGCGAGATGCTGTCTGTTTTAGCCGTATTGAATTTTTGCTCAAAAACTTTTTGTTTGACAGGCCAATTAAAATATTCATTTTCTGAATCATACACAGCATTTGGAAAGAGTTTGGCGTATTCCTCCTTTGTCCAAGTTTGTTGATCTGGTGCATTCCATAAACGGCTATGCAACACACGGTCTGGCGTTTTTAATTGTTCAATAAGGATCGTTCCTTGGCTGTTAATCGGTTGCCCATTTAGGTTGCGAGAGCTTAATTTGAGATGAAAGTCGCTCGAACTATTTAATTGATTGGGTATATTTTGCCCCAATTCTAGACTTTGATAACCCGCTCTAACTGTTGTTGTCGTGGAATGTGTTTCGCCGTTGATGTCGGTAACATCCACGGTGATCTTATAGGTAAATACAGGCAATGTTTTAGGATCCGTCGTTTTATCTGCTAAAGCTTTAAAACGAATTTCAAATTCTCCATTCTCATCCGTTTCAAGGGTTCCATTCGCAATCTCTTTTGGCGCCTCCGGGTTATACCATCTCCACCAATACCCCCAATTGTATTGTACGCTGCGTTGCACACGGTAGGTTACAGCTGCGCCATCAATTTTGTTTCCAGCATAAGCCTCTGCAATTCCAATCGCGCTTATACTGTCACCAACCATTATCTCACCCTCTACGGGTTTCATTTTTACATTAAATTTAGGACGCTTATATTCTTCAACACGGATAGATTTTGAGCCGTGGACATTTTTAATTTGCATCTGCCCTGTCAATACACCAAAAGGCGCTTCAAATGAACCTTCAAACGAACCAAATTGATTTGTTGTGAGGACTTTTGTTTCGACTACTTGGTTATTGTTGTCGTAAAAGTAAATGGTTGTTTGATAATTTTTCAGCAGTTTACGCTCTTTGCCGTTGTTTTGAACCATGATTCCTTTAAAGAAGATCGTTTGTCCAGGTCGGTATAATGTGCGGTCTGTATAGATATGTGTTGTGATTGATTGATCAACTTTTTCCTGTGAATTTGAGATATGGACGTTCTTGTCAAGGGTATATTTTTCGTCTTTATGATGTACTTTTAATCTTAAATTATGATAATTTCCATCATTTGTCTCAGGAATTTTAATTTTCCCCTGACTATTCGTATAATATGGATCTAGATAGATCATTTCATATTCACGCTTATCGTAATTGTATTTATTGTAAGAAACATCTACTAGCGCGCCTAATATTGGTTCTCCTGACGCTCTATTGGTGACACGCACTTCTTTATATCCCGCATTAGAGCGACTTTCGACCGTTAAAGTGGTCACCCAAAAGGGAACATAACTGTATCCTCCTTTATCGGGATCAAAGGAACCATCACTCGACACGACTAAAAAATAATAGCCCGCCTCTAAAGCTGGTATTAAAAATTCTGCACTGTGTTCGCGATAATCCATTGGAGATTTAAGTGTAATATCTTTCGAATAGACGCCTTTATCTCGTTTTAATTCATTGTGTAATTTATCGCCATCACGGTAAAGTTTTTGCGCTTTATCATAATCTAGTTTAACAATTTTAACCTGAGTCGAATTGCAATTTTTATAGGTTATTTGAAATTTATTTGCTTGCTCAGGGATAATTGATTCTTCAACCGTAACATTTATGTCTTTTTGCAAAATGTTTGATTGCAAGGTTTTACATTGTTGACTGCCGAATGCTTCAGGGTATAAACTTATGGTGCGTTCGCAGATATCAAAAGCTTCTTTTATGAGCCATTGTTTAGCTGGTTCTATTGCGTTCGCTGCATATCCTTGTTGAAATTTTAATTGTGCTAAGGCATACCACGCTTCAGAAGAATAATCATGTGCCTTGTATGTTTCTGCAAGACGATTCATCCCTTTCACGTAGAGTTCTACTTTATTGGGGAGTGTAGACTTAGAATAAGCGAATTCTAGTCGCTCTAATTCAAGATAGAAGAGCGGTTTAAGCTTATTGTTGCGTTGATTAAAATCCGTCAATGCATGCATCACGCGTAGGGCAAGAAATGTCGTGTTTAGAGAATCTGTAGTAGCGACATTCAGTTTTAAAAAGGTGGCATTATTCTCAAAATAGTCTTGCTTATCCATGACGAAAGTTTCCGCAGGCCCTTGTAAAGAAAACGTTGTTGTTTTGAAAAAATCAAGCGAGCGGTGACCAAGAAAATCAAAAAGAGTAGGACGTATATCGCTTTCTTCTATCCAATCGGATATAATGTTTGAATAGTTGTCCAAGGTATAGGCTTGAAGGATTTTTTCATTGAGCACAGCATGTATCGTGTGATATCTAATTTTTATTGCGATCCGTTTTAAATCCCACGTGCGAATATCGTTGAGGTCAACCTCTACTGCAGAAGTACGGTTTTGGAATTTATAGGAGTTGCCTGAATAATAGCCCCAATAGACTTCGGCGAGCAAAGAATGTAATAGTTCTCTGGATGGGCTTGGGGTGGTAGGAATGAGACTTTCGAGGCGGGATATTCCAATTACATAATCATCTTCTTCCAGATAGGCGTTAAATTTTAATTCGTGGAGTACAGCTTTGATTACTTGTTCGTGATTTTTATGCACTATGGCAAGATTAAAAATAGCGGTCACCTCGGTCAAGGCCATTCGGTAAAGACCTTTATTTTCCAAAGAATCAACTTTTTCCCACATGGAAAGAAACGAAATGTTTTTTTTCTCGTCTAAAGGGTGTGAAAGTGCACTAGTTATGGAGAGTGAAAGTATGAGAATACTTACAATTGAAATTTTTTTAATTAAGTGTCTCATTTGGTACATGTTTTGCTTTGATAAAAGTACAAATTACGTTGAATTACGTTCATTCAAACTTTAACTAGGTGTTTTTACTGATTTTTAATGATATAATATTGCTTATACTTGCGTCATAAGCTCCTTAATGAAATTTGATACTAAAATATTGCCAGAATCGATCAATGATTTGAAAGACAAGTACTTTGATGGTATACCCCTATCAGACGAGGAAAAAATGGCCTTGACTAATTTTGATCAATATCGAATTCAACGCTTAAATATGGTTAAATCAGATGCTGAATTTAAGTTGATATACCTAAAAATTCAGGCCATGGCCAACCTATCTTCGTATAAATCTTTCCTCAGTAACGACATTTCTCAATTGTGTTAAAATATTGACAATCATGCTAAAATTAAGCGTGGAAAGGGTGATTTATTAGGTTTCATTTTCATTCAAAAACCTCAGTTTAAAGCATTTTAATCGCATTCACGTCAAGCGGCTGAGAAAGATAGTATTCAACTGTAAATCGGCATTGTTTTGCTATTGAGCTATTACGAGCGATTTTGTAAATTTTTCGGCTCCAACGTAAAAGGTGTAATGATAAAGGCCGTTTTCAAATTCAGAAGTATCGAGATAATAGCGATAAGATCCTGTATTTACCGGCCCTAAATTAACTGTATAAATGGGTATACCCATAGCGTTTGTGATAGAAATAATTACCGTATTTGGTGTGTTAAGTGTATAATGAATAACTGTTTTTTCATGACATGGATTGGGAACATTTTGATCCAACGTAAAGTGTATAGGAGCATTCATTTCGTCAATAGATTCACAATCACCCGTATTTTGATCAATACTGATCATAATGGCATTTGGGTTGATGAGATAAAAGGGTTCATCTGATCGGAGACGTATCCCAAGACCGTTTGTTCTTCAACTTTTTGCGCCATTCTAAATTCCACTTCCGTGGCACCTCCGTAATGTCCAGCCGTGACTAAGAGGATCGAACCCGCTTCTAAAATCAAATCGTTTACCATAAAGAGTGTTATCATTCCTCCATTTTCTCCAGCCGTAATTGTATGATTCAATGTTTGATCTATAAAGACAAATTGCATACTCGATTCGTCGTAACGATAAACTTTACTATAAATCATTCTTCCAACATTGGTTGGACTGTTGGAGACTCCAATATTAATTTTACAGAATGCAGTCGTTTGAAAAAGCTCCATTACATTTCCGATAACGAAAGGTTGTTCAAAATTTCCCTCTATATTTCGAATATTACCGTTTATAACTCCGTTCTGTCTGCTGTAGATAGTTTCAGTCCGTTTAAAACTCGTGTACAGGGTATCGTTAAGGGTATAGGCTTCGGTGCTATCAGAATCAAACCAATATTTGAGCTGATAGGTGCCGATTGGAGTTGGGGTAAAAGTGCTTGTCGTTCCAAGTGAATCGGTTGAATTAATAGGCAAATTTACAGGTTCAGAATTTTTATAATCTAATGATGGTCCGCTTATTTCAACATTCAGTTTAGCATTTTCTTGTATTTTTCCTCCTTTGTTTTCAGTTTTACCGCTCAAATATAGAGTGGTAAGTTGATTCGTGGGAATTTCATAATAATCCAAGCCATTTGGCATATATCCGCCGATACCAGAACGGTGATAGGCCGCATTAATTTCTTGATCATAATACCATGAGTCTCTGATAAGGAAGTCATCAATCATCCAAGCATAACCTGATCCGAATATCGGATCTTCCTCCGTACAGATCCATCTAAACCTGATCTTAACAAATTCTTTTCCTGCGGCTGCTTCGGTAATATTTATACGCTTTAGGCCCTGAACAGAAGGGGCATTTGGCACAATTTCTTGATTGATTTGAAAGCTATAATCATAGGTTAGTCCATTATTGTCAGATACTTCAACCCAAGTTTGGTTGTTATAAAATTGTCGGTATCGTTGCTCAAATTCGAGTGTGACATGGTCACGATCGAGACAATTCATTGTTGTATTAAAGGTAAGAATGGCATCTTGTACAGTTGCCGTCTCATCAAGTAAATATTGCACACCATTAAACAATGCAAATCCATTGGCTTCGGTAGTTGAAGCCATTTCGCCTATATATTCAATAACCTCAATGGGTTCATCTGTTATTATTTCCCAATTTGCAGTTTCAACGAGTGCGGACAGGGTCCAATTGGAGGGCTCGCTAAAATCATCTTCATACAGTACTTCGCCAGACGAGCGATCAATAGGCGCTGCTAATAAAGGATGATCGAGATGCTCAATGGGTTGCACTGGACCGAAATAGCCATGAAGGGGATAAGATGTAACTTGGGAGATTGCAACAAGATGCGAAAATACGGAGAAAAGGACGAGCTGTTTCATAGTTTTGGATTAGATGAATTGTAAACTAAAAAACCCCGTTCAAACTTGACAAATCAAGAATAAACGGGGCTTAATAAAATTTTAGGTACTACCTTTTTCTAGTCGAATAGACTATTTAGTAATTACCATTTGTTTTGTAACTTTTTCAGTTCCGATAGTGAATGTGTAGAAATATACACCTTCAGCGAAATCGTTAGCGTCAACAGCAACAGTGTAAACACCAGCTTGTTGAGTTCCATTGTTAATTGTTTTAACAACTTTACCAGTTACATCCATGAATTCGATAGTTACCGCAGCAGCTTCGTTTAATTCATAGTTAATGATAGCGTTATCAGCGAAAGGGTTTGGCATGTTTTGACCAATTGAGAAGTTGTTAGAAACCGCTTCATCAATGTTTTCAAAATCTCTCATGTCAGCTCTTACCATAACAGCAGAAGGAGCAGTTAAGTAAAACGGATCCGTTGCACCAGAAGTATAACCTAATACAGTTTGCTCATCAACACCTTGTGCCAATCTGAAACGTGCTTCAGTTGCTCCACCGTAGTGACCTGCTAATAAAAGAATAGATTGTCCAGCAAATACTTCAACAGCATTCTCGAACGTAACACGAATTGGACCACCATTATCACCAGCAGTAATTTCGTGATCAGCAGTTTGATCAGCATAAACAAATGCACCAGCACCTTCATCATAAATCATGATTTGAGCGAAGATCAATTTACCTACGTTAGAAGCATCAGCAGTAACAACGATATCAACAGCACCGATTACACCGTCACCGAAAATATCCATAGTATTACCAATCAATAAAGGTTGACCTGTGTTAGACGTTACGTTACCAATTGAGCTACCACCAATAGTGTTATCTCTTGAGTACGTATATTCAGTTACTTGGAAAGAATCATAAATCGTATCATTTACTGTTTCTTCTTCTGCATTGTCACCATCAACGAAGTAAACCACGTTATATGTTCCTAAAGCAGCAGGAGTAAAAGTAGCAGTACAAGAAACTGAATCAGAAGCACCAACAGCTAGAGCAGTTGGAGTTGAAGTTCCAGAATATGTTCCAGCACCCGTTACTTCTACATTTAATTTAGCTCCTGTTTGAACCATACCACCCAAGTTTTGCGTTTTTCCTGCAAAATTGATCTCAGTAATTTGTGAAGTTGGAATTAGGTAATATTCTTGTCCATTTTCCATGAACACACCTAAACCAGATCTGTGGTAAGATGCAGTAATTTCTTGATCATAATCCCAAGCTTCTTTTACCTTGAAATCATCAACCATGAAACCGTATCCTGAACCAAAATCCGGATCTGCTCCAAGCTCAGTCCATCTAAAACGAACTTGAACAGTTGCAGAACCAGCAGCGATAGCAGTAATGTCTCTCAAAATTACTTCTTGACGCGTTGGATCATTTGTCGGCATGTCCGCAAATAATTCAAAAGCCGTCCATGCACCAGCGCCTGTTCTAACTTCTGCAAATACTTGATCAGCGTTAAATGCTCTATAAGCAGCAAAAAACTCTAATGTTACAGCAGACGCAGCAGAACAATCAATCATTCCGTTGAATGTCAACGTAGCATCAGCAGGAACAACTGTTCCGTCCAATAAATATTGAACACCGTTGAAAGCACCAAAACCATTGGCATTTGTTGGCGAAGCAAATACATCTACATAATCAACAAGATCAGCAGGAGTAGTCATCACCAATTCCCATTCTGGAACAGTACCGCCTTCAGTACCAATTGTCCAATTAGAGAAATCACTAAAATCATCAGAGACAATGATGTCTCCGGGAGCTCTGTCATCACCGGCTAAACCAATCACGCGAGAAGCGTCATTTTTTTGAATCGGCAAATACGCTCTTTGCGCTTCGATTTGTGCATTAGCAGCCGCAGCTGTTAAAAGCAAACCTGAAACTAGTAAGTAAACCTTTTTCATTTTTATTGTTTTTAATTTGAATTGTAAATATACAACTTTTCCTAATGAAACCCTAACCTTGGGGTGTGAAATCACTTATTTTATGAAAATTTAATATCTATATAACACGAAATCCCTTTATTTTTGTACACTTATTTTTCCGGTTTCATTGAAATCATCTCCGCTAAGTGTCAACAAATAGGTTCCAGAAGCAACATCATTTAGATTAATAAATTGCGAATAATTACCAGGTGTCAGTTGTCCCAAATTAAGTGTATAAATTTCTTTTCCCGTGATGTCGGTAATCGATATGTTGATACTGGAAGTGGTATTCAAGGTAAATGTTAAAAGAGTAGAAGATTGGGCGGGATTCGGGTAAACCGAATAAGCCACATTTTCTGCTGCGTTATCGTCAATTCCTGAATCGTCAATCGGCTCATAGCCAAAACGGGGACGCACCATAATTGCGGAGGGATTCGCTAGAAAGAAGGGGTCAGTTGCACCGAAAATATACCCTAAAACCGTTTGTTCTTGCACCGCTTGCGCCATTCTGAATCGCGGCTCTGAAGCACCTCCATAATGACCGGCTAAGACCAAAATGGTTTCTCCTTCGCTTACAATAATTGGATCTTCAAATTCAAGCGTGATTGATTGTCCATTTTCACCTGAAACAATGGTGTGATCTATTGTTTGATCTACGAAAACAAACGCACCTGTTCCCTCGTCATATAGCATCACTTGGGCATAAATTTCTTTTCCAATATTGCCAGGATAATTCGCCATAACAATATCAACCGCTACAATGGTATCATTACCAAAAATATCCATTACATTTCCGATCACTAAAGGATTGTTGAGGTTTGTATTGACATTAGATATTGAACTACCACCCGATCCATCATCACGTGAATAGAGGTAAGGATTTACATTTAATGTAACAAAGGCTGAGTCATTCAGTGTTTCCTCTTCGGGGCTGTCGCAATCTACCCAAAAAGAGATGTTATAGTCTCCTTCGGACATGGGCAAAAAGAGATCCGGACAAGCGAGTGAATCACTTGCTGAAACTGGTAAATCTACGGGTGGGGAGGTGCTCGCATACGTTCCAGCCCCATTTACGTTAACATTCAGTTTTGCACCAGGCTGCACGACACCACCCAAATTTTGAGTGACACCTGAAAAACTTATATCCGTTATTTGACTTGGAGGAATGAGGTAATAATCGAGGCCATTTACCATGTACAAACCAATTCCTGAACGGTGATAAGACGCCGTTAATTCTTGGTCATAATCCCAAGCTTCCTGTACTTTAAAATCGTCAATCATGGCGCCATATCCACATCCATATTCATCAATGGCAAATAATTCTCTAAAGCGAAATCTGATCTTCACATTGGGATAACCCGCAGCAATAGAGGAAATATCTTTAAAAATCGTCATTTGAATAGTCGGATCGTTTGTAGGCATGGTCGCGAACAATTCGTACTGCACCGTTCCTGCTCCACCTGCCCAATCATTATTTGTCACTTCAAGAAAGACTTGGTCGTAATTGAAGGCACGATAAGCCATAAAAAATTGAAGTGTAATGTTGGTTGCCGCGGTACAATTGAGCGCAGTTCCGTATTCCAACAGCGCATCTATTGGAAGTTCGGTAGCGGGAGGGAGAAGATATTGTATAGCATTGATCGCTGCAAATCCATTGGCATAGGTAGGAGAAGCCATTGCTTCCATATAGGTAATTAAAAGAGCAGGAGTAGATGCAACAATTTGCCATTGTGGTGTCGTGCCGCTTTCGGTGTATAAATTCCAATTCGACGCATCACTGAAATCGTCTTCGGCTATAACATCTCCCGGTGCACGATCAGCACTCGTAAGGGCTTGATAATGTCCAGGTGCTTCCTGAATTTGAATGGATTGAGGCGATTGGATTTCGGTTAACTGAGCTTCCGCTGCAGAAATAAAAGTTAAAATTCCAATGCATGTGAGTAGTCTTTTTTTCATAGTTCTTAATTTGATGGATTAAGATATTTAAAAATTACGTATAAAACAATGGTTCTCAGAATTTTCGTGTAAATTTTAACAAAATATGTATGTCTTGTCGTTAAAATCTACTAGTAATATTGATTTAAAGGATTATCACAAATCTGGTTTTAAAATAATAAGGCAGGCGTTGATTGCAATTATTTAATTGGAGCATGTTGGTGTTAAAATTCTGAATGCGCCAAAATAGCTTTATTCCACGAACCTCTCTATTCATAACTCAACTCAGTATTTCGAACCGAGTTCTAGGATATAGTTTGCGCTCAATAGGAATTGTTGGGTTTTTGAAAATCCATTTGGATCAACCTTTGTGTGACATATATCACATTTAAAGAATTAGTTCTATGTATGTTCGCTGTTCGCAAAAAAATAGATATGAATAATATACAAAAGGATTTTGAAACGAACTTTACTGCTTGGTCGTTTGTTGCAGCAGCAATGTTATTATGGTTTGGTTGGGCGCTATCACCTCATCACATTCAGGAGTACATTGTCGCTTCAGATTTTGAGGCAATAGGCGAAAATGTTTGGACTTTTATTTGGATGTATCGCATGCACATCTTTGGTTGGGTAGCTATGGGTGTCGCAGTATTTGCTTTGGTCGCTATAACGGCAAGAAAACCTTACAGAGTTCTCATCTTACCTGGGGCTGGAATATTAATTATTGGCACGTTTACATTGGCCATTGCTAATGCTTACTTTTATAATTTTGGTGCTTGGGGGGTTGGTAAAACAGCAGGAATGTCTTCAGTTGAAATTCAAGCATTTGTGGATGATATTTTATACACGAATCAGTATGTTACTTGCTTCGTTCGTTTTGGCCGTGTCTTTTCTGGTGTCGGTTTAGTATTATTAGGTGCGGGCTTCATTAAATGGCACATTCTACCTAAATGGTTAGGCTGGTTTACGTTACTTTTAGGTTTTGCCGCTATGGGGATTATTATGGGCATACCGGAAAATTATGAAATTTATAAACCGTTATTTCATGTGAAAGTAATTTGGCTGCTGGCAATGGGTTTAGTATTATTGAGACAAGGTGTTCATATGCCTAAATCTGAGGCATAGAGCAGTTGATCGCATGTGCCTTTTCATACGCGGTTAAAAATCAACGCTGCTTTTGTCCGAAAAGTGTTAAGAAATTAGACTGTTCGGCCGGCTGCATTGCTATCGTTCTAGAGGATTGAGTTAATCAATTATAGGCTTATCAGTTCGAGTGTTAATTGAGCACGAGATACTGTCAACAGCAATGAAATATAAAGGGCAGTTAAAGAAGATGATTTAACTTTTCATCTTCTTTTTGCGGAAGCCGGAAGTTATTAAGCCAAAAAATCCTTTGGGATAGGTTTCCATTCCATCAAAGCCAAGGGGAATATCTCTGCCGGATGCTGGGATGTAATTCTTCTTGAAGATGTAATCCCAAACACTCAGCGTAATTCCGAAGTTGACTCCGTATCTTCTTTCATGGGGCAATTCTTTAGCATGATGCCATATGTGCATTCTCGGATTATTTAAGAGATATTTTAAAGGCCCATAAGAGATATTCAAATTCGCATGATTGATATGCCCAATTGCGATCGCGAAAAAGTAAATCATAAAAGCTTGTTCTGGAGCGAAGCCGCCAATGAACATTATAGCAAGGTATTTCATTGGTGTATAAAAAATGGTTTCCATCCAATGATATCTAAGGTGCGCTGCAAAACCCATTTGTTCAACGGAGTGATGCACCTTATGAAACCTCCACAAGAAATCAAAACGGTGCAGGCAAATGTGAGTGACCCATTGAATAAAATCAAGGACTAAAAAGAAGATTAGCAGTTGTATAACCCATGGTAATGAACTCATGTCAAATACAGCTATTCTGGTTAGGTCAACCCCACTAATGTCATAGAATCCTTTTGTTACTACTTTTGAAAAAGCAAGGAAGATGATTAAGTTAAAGATGTAAAAGTTGAAGAACATGAAAAAGAAATCCAACCAAAAATCTTTTCTAAAAATAGATTGATTTTTTCTCCATGGGAATACGATTTCTAAGAGCCAAACAAAGAGGGATAGGATCACTAAAAACCAGAAATAATTTTCGTACCAAGGATTCGCGCGGAAAGCAATTTGGTTCGAGATATAAGCATAGTATTCGCTGAAGGTTTTTACAACAATCTCAGAATAGGTTGAATATTCTAATCGGTTAACCGCTCCTGTCTCAAATGGAAGAGAACTATCGGCGCTCCATTCAATCCATGAGCCATCATAATTCTGTACATTTTTGTATCCTAGAATTTCTGTTAATACGAAATAAGAGTGCGCAGAACGTACTCCAGATTGACAATAAACAATAATTTTTTTGTCGGAAGTGACGCCTTTAGAGGTGTAAAGCTCTTGCAAGGCATCTTTAGATTTGAAGCGCTGATCCCCTTCAAAATTAATGTTCTCTACCCAATCAATGTGAACCGATCCTGGAATTCGCCCGGCTGCTGAGGCGCCATCTTTCTGTATACTGCCCTCATATTCCTCTGTTGATCGCGTGTCAACAATGATATAATCATGCTTATGAAGTGCATCCTGAACATCTTGCTTATCTGCAATTCTATTATCTGTTAACCCATTAGAAAAAGTATAATTGGAGCTATTTGCCAATTGAGGATTAAGTTGAATGACATCATTTTTATTCTTCCAAGATTTTAATCCTCCATCTAAAAGAAAAAGGTCTTTATGTCCGTAAAAAGCAAGTATGAAATAAAGTCTGGCCGCATCACAACCTCCCCTGTGATCGTATAAAACAAGCTTATTTGTTGGCGTCACTTCCAATTCATCAAGCATGGTTTGCAGAACAGTCATGTCGGGAATCATTTCATTCGAATTGGTGTAATCAGGGCGCCATAAATTTTTAGCACCTAGAATATGAAGCGTGTCATACTCTGCTTCGGTTGAAACATCAATAATTATATAGTCAAGAAAATTTTTTTCCAGCTGTTCAGCGGTTATTATTGCTTCAGGATTCGATTGGCCAAATGAAGACAAAGTGCATAATAGCGCAGCAAATGAAGTGTAAAATAGCCGTTTCATGCTTATGTGATTTATAGCACAAATATACTTGAATTGAATTATTATATTTGAAACGAATGTCATAGGATTATATATTATGCTAAGAAAACGGAAAAAACAATTACAAGACGAGTTGGCTTCTATTAGAGAAAGTGATTCTCCGATCAATCTGGTTGTGCTTTATGATGCGATACTTGCACATGAATTAAATGCAATGACCTAAAGCCAATAAGATGTCTAAAAAAGATAATAGAAGAACGTTTTTAAGTAAAACAGCCATAGCCACATTGGCAGCACTAGTTGGCTCGAAAGTTGTATTTGCTGAAAATTTCCCAGATGAATTAGAGCCTGTCGGCTTGCAGCCTGATCAGGTGAATGATAAGCTTCCTGGAAAAAGTGATCAGCTCAAAATCTTAAATAGCAAACCTTGGAGTGCCGAAACTCCTCCACATCTCTTGGATGATGAGGTAACGCCAGCGCATCTCATGTTTGTTCGAAACAATGGCATTCCACCTGAAGAAATAGATGTTCATAAATGGACGTTAACGATTGATGGTGAATCAGTCGTTAAGCCAATGACCTTTGGAATAAAAGAATTAATGGATAATTTTGAGCATTATTCAAAACATCTCACAATTGAATGTGGTGGAAATGGTCGTGCAGAGTTTAATCCACCTGCCAAGGGAAATCAATGGGGTTTGGGAGGAGTGGCTTGCACAAAATGGACAGGGGTTCGGTTGAGAGATGTTTTGAATAAAGTCGGAATGAAAGGGGATGCTGTTTACATTGGTTATTACGGAGCAGACACCCATTTAAGTGGAGACCCAGATAAGGTTGTGATTTCAAGAGGAGTTCCAATTAAGAAAGCTTTAGAGGATGAAACGCTTATTGCTTGGGCAATGAATAACGAAGCGATTCCAGTCATGAATGGTTATCCACTTAGATTGGTTTGTGGTGGCTGGCCGGCTTCAACATCTGGTAAGTGGTTAACGAGAATTTCGGTTCGAAATAAAGAACATGACGGAGCAAAAATGGAAGGTCAATCGTATCGGGTACCTAAATTTCCTGTTCCTCCAGGAACGAAAGTACCGGATGATCAAATGAAGATCATTGAATCAATGCCAGTCAAGTCAATAATTACTTACCCAAAGACCGGAGCTGTTATTCCAAAAGGTGGAAGTTTTGAAGTAAGAGGTCACGCTTGGGCAGGAGATTTAAAGGTTAAAAAAATGGAGATCTCGATTGATTTTGGAGTAAATTGGAGGAGCTGTGAATTAAAAGAACCCATCAATAGGCTCGCTTGGCAAAGCTGGAAAATTGATGTGAAATTACCCGAGTTTGGATACTATGAAATTTGGGCGAGAGCCACGGATGAAAAGGGTGTTGCACAACCCATGGTGCTCCCTGGGTGGAATCCGAAAGGCTATCTGAATAATGCAAGTCACAGAATTGCTGTAAGACAGGGATAATGGAAGAGTTACCAAAGAAGGAGCTTGTTTTAAAACAGGCAAAGTTAGCGATCAATTTTGGCGCAGGGGTTTTAGCTTTTGCATCAATTTGGGTGTTTCAGTTCACCATTTTTCCTGATTTTTTTAAGCCAGAACCTGCAATAGTAGAATTCGTTCCAGATACAACGGGACCTGTATTCGAGACCTATTTTGAACTCGATTCTGCTGACATTGAGAATGGGATTCATGTGCCTACTGGATTAATTGTTGATGACGGTTGTCAGGATGTGATGGTCACCTGCGGTGCTTGTCATTCATTAGATCTTGTAACACAGAATAGAGCGACCAGAGACGGGTGGAAGGAGATTATAGTTTGGATGCAGGAAACGCAAAAATTATGGGATTTAGGGGAAAAAGAAGTCGTGATTTTAGATTATTTAGCGAAGAATTATGCTCCTGAAAACACGGGCAGACGAAAAAACATAGAAAATATTGAATGGTATAATTTATAAGTGGGGTGGCTATTTACATTTTTGTTTGATTGGATGTAGAGCTTCACAGGCATGACGAATATTCCTTAATCAAGTTAGATTTGGACATAATTGATTGCAAGGATGCCTTAAAATTTTAATCAGCATCTAAAAAAGCTGGAAATGATCGTTCGATTTCCGCTAAGACAGATTTTTTCAGGGTTAAAATTTTTATTTCTTCTTTAGTTGGAATAGCTTGATATTCAATCTTACCCCATGGATCGACGACCATTGAATCACCCGAATAGGAAATGGATTTGCCATCTTCTCCAACGCGATTGACACCTATACAATAGGTTTGATTTTCAATGGCGCGAGCTTGGATCAAATTTTTCCAAACATAGGCTCGTTTTTCGGGCCAATTGGCAATGTATAAAAGAACGTCGTATTCTTTTTTTCCTTCGATCGTTTTATTTCTGGAAAAAACAGGAAAACGCAAATCATAGCAGACTTGCAACATTAAATTCCAACCGTTTAATGAATATACAACGCGCTCATTCCCAGCTGAAAACGATTCATTTTCATGCGCCATACGAAAGAGGTGCCGTTTATTGTACGAAGCTTGAACACCATCTTTGTTGACTAAAACAAATCGGTTATAATAATTGCCATTTTCGTGGATGATCAGACTCGCGCCTATCGTTGTTTTCAATTCTTGCGCCCAGTTGCGTAACCAATTTACAGACTTGCCATCAATAGATTCGCCCATTGCCTGAGCGTTCATGCTAAATCCTGTATTGAACATTTCTGGTAACAACACAAGATCAATTTCATGACCAAGCAGCGATTTTTTGAAATGCCTTTCAAAATGTTCAAAGTTGGATTGTTTATCTTCCCAAAACTGAAAGGATTGGATAAGGGCAACTGTTAGATCTTGCATAATAATTTGGCGGCATTTAGGAGGGTTTGATCTTCTTTAGCAAAACAAATGCGAATGACTTTATGGTCAGATAGATCTTTATAAAAAACAGAAACGGGAATAACCGCAACTCCATATTCAATGGTCAATTTTTTAGCGAATTCGACATCTGATAAATCTGAAATTGCACGATAATCCAAGAGGCAAAAATACGTTCCGTTGCAAGGCATTAATTTAAAACGACTGTCTTTTAGGTTGTCGAGAAAAAGCGTTCTTTTTTTGGAATATAAATCATGAATGTCTTGATGAATATCCCTTGTCTCAAGATAACGTGCAATGGCATATTGCATGGTATTGTTCACACAAAAAACGAGGAATTGATGAATTTTTCTGAATTCACTTGTGAATGCAGGGGGAGCAATACAATAACCCAGTTTCCAACCTGTCACATGCAATGATTTCCCAAAACTATAGGTCACAAAACTGCGTTGACGAATATATTCATTGCGCAAAACAGATTGATGTTGACCTTCGAATTGAATGTGTTCATAGACTTCATCACTGAGCACCAATAATTGAGGATATTTCTTCAGTAGGATTTCCAATTCATGTAAATCATCCACTGTCCAAACTGTGCCCGTTGGATTGTGCGGATTGTTTACGATAATTAATTTGGTCCGTTCATTTGTGACTTCATGAACGGCCAACCAATTTATTTTATAGGATGGAAATTCAAGGTTTAAATGAATCGGAATTCCTTTATTCACACGAATAGCAGGATCGTAACAGTCGTAAGCAGGATCAAAAACGATAACTTCATCTCCCTGATTGATGAGCGTTGAAATAACCGTATAAATACCTTGCGTTGCACCTGCGGTAATTGTTATTTCTTGATTGGGATCAACATGAACGTGATGTTGTTCTCCGATTTTTTTAGCAATTGCTTCGCGCAAATCCAATCGACCGGGCATGGGTGCGTATTGGACTTGATTTTGATCCAGAGCCTCCAAAACGTATTTTTTGAGCTGAGGATCAATTGGAAAATCGGGAAAACCTTGCGATAGATTGACCGCTTTATGCTCCGCAGCAAGCGCAGACATCACGGAAAAAATAGTTGTTCTAACCGCTGGGAGTTTTGATTCAATCATTTTTTTTCATTTGATTAACGTCTCATTCCTAGAATTCCAAAAAGTCCACGTGTTAACTCTTTTATGAGGGTTGAACCCATATCGTTTCCACTCGATTGTCTTGTAGTGGTTCGTCTTGTTGTTGGGGTTGTCGATTTTGTTTTTGGTTGAGATTTTCTTAATTCCTTTTCTTTAATTGCCCGCTCTTTTTCTTGTGCTTTCTCAATTTCTGCGCGTCGTTCAGTATCCTTCGCTTTCGTCATTTTTTCTGTCAAAATTTCGTAGGCACTTCTTCTGTCAATATCCTTATTGTATTTCTCTGTAAGTATTGAAAAATCAACAATTTCTTTTATTTCAATTGGAGTCAGTATGTCCATTCGAGTAGCCGGTCCTCGCATTAAGGTTGCAGCTAGTGGTGTAGGAATTCCTTTTTCATTGAGGCCAGTAACAAGCGCTTCTCCTATACCGAGAGAAGTCAATAATTCGTCTGTTTCATAAAAATCACTCAAGGGGTAATTTTCAGCGGTACTTTTAATCGCTTTACGGTCGTTTGCCGTAAACGCACGCAAGGCATGTTGAATTTTTAAACCTAATTGACTCAGCACAACAGAAGGAATATCTGTTGGTAATTGGGTGCAAAAGAAGATTCCAACACCTTTCGAACGAATGAGTTTAATAATCACTTCAATTTGATCCATTAATTCGTCTGAAGCCTGATCGAAAACAAGATGGGCTTCATCTATGAACAAACACAATTTAGGTTTATCGTCATCTCCAGCTTCAGGCAGTGTTTCGTATAATTCGGCCAATAAGCTGAGCATAAATGTTGAGAACAACTTTGGCTTGCTTTGAATATCGGTCAATCGCAGAATAGAAATTTGACCGATTCCTCGACTATTAGTGAACATCAAATCCGATACATCAAATGAACGTTCTCCAAAAAACAATTCACCTCCTTGTTCTTCCAATTCAATGATTTTTCGCATGATGGTATTCACAGAAGCAGCAGAAACTTGTCCGTATTCTTCGTTAATTTCTTCTTTTCCGTCGCCAATGATGAATTGTAAACTTTTTCGTAAATCTTTTAAATCCAATAAGGGCAATTCGTTGTCATCACAATATTTAAAAAGGATTGATAAAATGCCAGCCTGCGTTTCATTTAACCCTAAAATTTTTGCTAAAAGGGGAGACCCAAATTCAGAAACGGTTGCTTTCATGCGTGTTCCTGCTCCTTCGGAAATCGAAAATAGTTCGACCAATAATTGGTGCGCTTGATAAGGAATCCCCATGGCGGCAGCCCTTTTTTCAATATGTTTATTTGTTTCCCCTGGTTTTGCGAGCCCGCTTAAATCTCCTTTTAAATCCATGAGTAAAGATGGAATGCCTTTTAAGGCCATTTCTTCTGCCAACACTTGCAAGGACTTTGTTTTACCTGTTCCTGTTGCGCCCGCAATTAATCCATGACGATTTAAGGTTTTCAAAGGGATCTTAACATTTGCTCCACCAGCAGCTTCGCCTTCATAAATAGCGGCACCAAGTGTGATATAATCGCCTTCAAAAGTATATCCTTCGTTAATATGGTTTATAAATTCCTCTTTTTTACTCATTTCTTGCTTTCTAAAAGGTTGATGAACAAAAATAAGGAAATTTTTACGTCTTATTTTCAGCCTTGTTTAGAACAAGTCTAAATAATGGTTGTTATTCAGAACAATCTCACTAAATTTGCAAAAAATGATGATGAATTTTTCAGTTGACGATATACGAGCCCAATTTCCTATTCTTAAAACGAAGATTGGCAAATACCCATTGGTTTATTTTGACAATGGTGCGACTTCGCAAAAACCACAAGTGGTAATTGACTGTATTGATCAGTATTATTCGGCTGAAAATGCCAATATACACCGAGGTGTTCATTATTTAAGTCAGTTATCAACGACCAATTACGAAAATGCGCGCAAGACGATTCAAGGTTACTTAAACGCCGAAAAGTCAGAAGAAATCATTTTCACCAAGGGAACAACGGACGGTATTAATTTGATTGCTCAAAGTTTTGGACGAATGTTGAATGCGGGTGATGAAATTTTGATCACGGAAATGGAGCATCATTCCAATATCGTTCCATGGCAAATGGTAGCGCAAGAAAGGGGCTTGGTGGTCAAATATATTCCAATCAATGAAGCGGGTGAATTGAGGTTAGAACTGTTAGATGAATTATTGACTGATCGCACGAAAATCGTTTCTGTAAGTCACGTTTCAAATGCGTTGGGAACGATTAATCCGGTAGAGAAGATTATAAAGGCCGCTCATGTAAAAGGGGCAAAAGTAGTGATAGATGCTGCTCAATCACTTCAACATTTTAAGGTAGATGTGCAAGCCTTAGCTTGTGATTTTATGGTATTCTCTGGGCATAAATTGTTCGGTCCAACGGGCGTGGGTATTTTATACGGAAAAGCAGATTTATTAAACGCAATGCCACCCTATCAAGGTGGAGGAGACATGATCAAAACGGTTTCTATGAAAGAAACGACGTATAATGATCTGCCCCATAAATTCGAAGCGGGTACCCCCAATATTGTGGGCGGAATAGGATTAGGTAAAGCGATTGAATGGTTGAGCGGGTTGGATTTAGAAGCAATTCAGGCTCATGAAAATGATTTATTAGCCTATGCTACCAAGGAATTAGAAGCTATCCCGAATTTAAAAATATACGGAACGGCAGCACAGAAAAGCAGCACGATTTCATTTTTAATTAATGGAACGCATCCCTATGATATAGGCACATTGTTGAATCAGCAAGGAATAGCGGTGCGAACAGGACATCATTGTACGCAACCCATCATGGATTTTTTCGAAATTCCGGGAACAATTCGGGTTTCATTCAGTTTTTACAATACCCGCGGAGAGATTGACCTATTTATTAATGCACTAAAAAAGGCCTTGGCCATGTTAAGCTAGTGATGACGATTGAAGAAAAAGAAAAAGAATTAATTGACAGTTTCGCCATCTATGAAGATTGGATGGAGAAATACGAATATATTATCGAATTGGGTAAAGATTTGCCTTTAATAGCCGAAGACTATAAAAAGAAGGAGAATATAATTAAAGGGTGCCAATCCACCGTTTGGTTGCATGCAGAAAAAAAAGACGATAAAGTTGTTTTTACAGCAGATGCAGATGCGATTATTGCGAAGGGAATTATTGCTTTACTGATAGATGTTCTATCGAATGAAACACCCGAAGCGATAATGAATGCCAAATTAGAATTTATTAGTGCAATCGGACTACAGGAGCACCTTTCACCAACCCGAAGCAATGGTTTGGTGGCCATGGTAAAACAAATGAAGATGTACGCGATTGCTTTAAACATGAAACAATGATCATTTCAAAAGACGGAAATATGGACAAGGCTGCACAAAAAGCACTTGAAGAGCTAATTATAGCAGGCTTAAAGGAGATCTATGATCCCGAGATTCCTGTTGACATTTTTGAGTTGGGACTCATTTATGAAGTGAAAATTAAAGTCGACGGTTTTGTGGAGATTGATATGACTTTAACGTCTCCGAATTGCCCAGTGGCTGAAAGTTTACCTGTAGATGTGAAAAACAAGGTCGAAAGTGTGGAGGGTGTTTCAGAAGCAAAAGTGAATATCGTATTTGATCCCCCTTGGGATAAGGATATGATGAGTGAAGAGGCGCAGCTGGAGTTGGGGTTTTTATAGTGAATGGGGAATGGTTTAGATAAGGAGGTAAAAGTTTTTTGGAAACAACATCTTTATCATCTTTTCTTCTTGATAAGTCATTAGTATTTATTGAATAAGAATAGAATTAACATAAGCATTCCTTACTGTAACCATATATGCAACTTTCGTTTTAGATCTAAAGCAAACGGTTATGATGAAGGGGGATTTAATCAGAAGTGTCGCATTGATAATTATCTTTTTAGGCACAGGTATAACATTTGGTCATCCTATTGATGAGTATTATAAATCGCATAAAAATGATGTGGGCGTTGAGGCACGTATCGTTCCTCCCAAAATGGCGGCCTTATTGGTAGACGAAGATTATCCAGAAGCAATTGATGTCCTAAAATCACTTTCTGCTCTAAAATATCTCAATTACGCTGGCGGTGATCAACAACGGGTTAAAACCTATGCCAGTCAGGCAAAAAAAGCGAAAGGAACCTATAAATTGCTTTTAGAAGAAATAGAAGGCACACGAAATATTAAAGTATTCGGGATTAAAAAAAAGGGAACTGTTCGCAATATAATTGCAGTGGTTGAAACGGAAACACAGTTTCTATTAATGATCGGTAAAGGAAAATTGACAGACGATCAAATAAATTATTTACCGGCTTTATCCAAAGAATTATAATCGAATACCGATTGAAATTTGTGGTAAAAACAAGAAAGACGACAAAGCCTCTTTACGCGAGGGTGTATCTGATTTAGCCCCTAAATAAACGACACCTCTCAATTGAGGATTCAAAAAGAGCATCTGTTTGTAAAAGTAAAATTCATACCCTAAATATGGCGTTAAAACATAGGTTGTTAATCGCACAGGATCGGGGTGATAAGGTTGTTTTATGTCAAAATATTCCCACCCTGCAATTAAACCAATGTACGGATTGCTTTCCATTTCTTTGAAAAGAGGTAGACTAAACCTTGCCATCAAAGCAGCTTGAAAACCTAAACGAACATCACTTGTGTCAGCGCCAACGTTTTCAAACATATTAGGACGGGTAAAAAGCGGTACATCCACCGAAGCTAAAAATAAACCCAAACTAAGATTAGGTGTTTCACTAATGTTATACAATAAACTACCTGAGACTCCTTTTAAAGCGAAAGCAGCCGGTTCAATCTCAATTCTAAATTTTTTATTAGTATCGTCTTGACCAAAGACGGAAGAGGATAAAAGCAATATAAAGAACAGCCGTTTAATCATATCAAATTAGTTTTAGTTGGTTGAATTATATCTAATTTACTCAAAATTTGTGACGTAACCAAATGCTCTATATTCTTGCTAAAAACGCAAATCGTAAAATGGATTAACTTTTTTAACAAAGATTTAACGGCAGCAGCCAAAATGAATTCACAATCAATAGTTACATTTGTAACTATTACAAATAGAACTAATTCAAAAACGTGGAAAATTTACAGATATATGGTTTTGAAATGGCACGTATTGCAGAGGTTTATTTAAGTACACTTTCCGCAATTATGAGTCCTTATAAAATTGAACGTCATTTTGCTGCTCTCACTTATTTATACAATCACAATGGCAAAATTACCCAAAATGAATTGGCAATAGGAATCAAAAAGGATAAAGTATCCACCATGCGAGCTGTTGATTATCTCTGCGAACGAGGTTTTGTTGTACGCAAAAAGGACAAGACAGATCGGAGGTGTCATCTCTTAGAAGTCACTCCAAAAGCATTGGAAATTAAACCTATTTTGAAAGATGCGATTCAAAAAACGAATGCTATTATGCTCGCAGGAATCAGCGAAACAAATACAAAAATCTTCAACGATATTATGGCGAGTTTAATGCAAACAATTCGTGCATTACCCGAACCCAACTTTATCGTTGAAGCCTACAAACTAACAGAAGAGAAATAAAAATGAAAACGAAATTGACGCCCTATTGGATATTCGTATCCTTTATTTTTGTTGCAGCGTGCGGAGAATCTGAACAAACAATTGAATCTTCTCCAAGTCCTAGCTTGCAAGCTGAAGTATTCATTGTAAATCCTTCAACATTCAATAGTCAAATTATGACGACAGCCAATCTATTGGCCAGTGAACAAGTTGAATTACGAGCACCAATTTCCGGACAAGTTTTATCCGTTCAATTTAAAGAAGGATCCAAGGTAACTAAAGGACAATCGATCTTACAAATGGACGATCGGGTTTGGAAAGCAAAATTGATTGGCTTAAATGCGCAGTTAGATTTTGCATCCAGTGATTACGAGCGAAAAAAAGACCTTTTAAATGTTGGGGGAAGCAGTCAACTTGAAATCGATCAGGCCTACACGACTGTTGAAAATTTGAAATCTGAAATACAGCAATTAAAGGTAAATATTGATTTAGCAACTGTAAACGCTCCTTTTTCCGGAATGATTGGCATGAGAAATATCAGCAACGGCGCCTATTTGAATGCTGGAGACCTCATCACCATTCTAACGGAAACAGGTAAAATGAAAGTTGATTTCACCCTTGCCTCGCAGTATCAAAACAGCCTAAAAATCGGCAATGTTGTTCATGTGATTGTAGATGGTGATACAGCAGCTGCAGAAATTTACGCCATCAATCCACTTGTAAATTCGGAAACGAGAACCATCAATGTACGCGCCCTTTACATTCCTCGCGCCGACCAATTTATAATGCCTGGTACATTTGCAGAAGTCATTGTTGCAACAGACTTTTCGGATGATGCGTTGCTGATTCCCTCTCAAGCTGTTGTGCCCGAAATTAATGCACAAACCGTCTATGTATATCGCAATGGAAGAGCAGAAAAACATACAGTGACTATTGGTGCAAGAACTGCTGATCGTGTGCATGTACTAACGGGTATTGAGCCTGGTGACACCATCATCACCACAGGACTTCTTCAGGTAAAAGAAGGAATGAATATTGAATTGCAAACCATTAACCAATAATTCGGATGACCTTATCAGAACTCAGTATTAAAAAACCTGTACTTGCTACTGTTTTTGCAATTGTAGTAGTCCTTTTAGGTGTAGTGGGATATATTTCACTCGGCGTGCGGGAGTATCCGAGTGTTGATCCACCCGTGGTCACTGTTCAAACGAATTATATAGGTGCAAATGCTGAAATCATTGAATCGCAAATCACTGAACCTATTGAGGAGCAAATTAACAGTGTAGAAGGTGTTAAGACCATCAGTTCGATCAGCACAGACGGACGAAGCACAATTACAGTAGAGTTTTTGGCAGAAATCGATATTAATGATGCCGCCAATGACATCCGTGATAAAGTTTCACAAGCCGTTAAAAACTTGCCGCCTGATGCGGATCCACCAATCGTAAATAAGGCAGATGCAAATGCTGAAACCATTTTGTCTATTACCGTACAAAGCAAAAAGCGAAGTTTACTCGATTTAACGCAGATTGGAAATGATCTCTTTAAAGAACGCTTGCAAACCATTCCTGGTGTAAGTAGCATTCGTATTTGGGGTGAGAAAAAATATGCCATGCGACTCGAACTCGACCCTACTAAGATGAAAGTTTTAGGTGTGACTACAACAGATATTAAGAATGCACTTAATGCGCAAAACGTCGAATTGCCATCAGGGCGAATTGAAGGAACAGAAACGGAATTAACAGTGCGCACCTTTGGCCTTTTAAGCACGCCCGAAGAATTTGAAGACCTTATTATTGCATCCGCTGAAAATTCACTCATTCGAATAAAAGATGTTGGAACCGTTCGCTTAGGTGCAGAGAGCGAACGTACATTATTGAGAGGGAACGGCGTGATTCCTATGGTTGGTATTGCCCTTCAACCTCAACCTGGATCCAATTCAATTGAGATTGTTGACGAAGCCTTTCGTCGATTGGAAATGATGAAAAAAGATTTGCCACCGGATATTGAACTTAACGTGGCTATGAATAAAACAATTACCATTCGAAAAGCTATTGATGAAGTAAAGTCAACCATTTTCTTGGCTTTCATTCTTGTATTAATTGTAATTTTCTTCTTCCTTCGAAATTGGAGAACGACATTAATTCCAATTGTTCTCATCCCAATTTCTTTAATTGGTTGTTTTGCCGTCCTCTATGCTGCGGGTTATTCGATCAATGTATTATCCTTGTTAGGTTTGGTTTTAGCAACAGGTTTAGTTGTAGACGACTCGATTGTTGTGATGGAAAATATCTACTCAAAAATTGAAGAGGGCATGCACCCCATGAAGGCGGCCTTCGAAGGGTCACGAGAAGTGTTTTTCGCTGTCATTGCAACATCTATTACTTTGGTTTGTGTGTTTTTACCCATCTTTTTTATGTCGGGATTAACAGGTCAATTGTTTAGAGAATTTGCAATGGTCGTTGTTGGGGCCATGGTGATTTCAACCTTTATTACCTTGTCACTCACCCCCATGATGAGTTCGCGTTTATTGCGTAAAAGTAAAAAAGAGTTTTTACTGATGCGACTCGCAAAACAATCCGTTGATGCCTTGATTAGCGGTTATACTAAATCATTAAATGGTTTTATGCGCAGACGTTGGCTAGCGTTTCCGATTTTCGGGTTAATCCTTGTATCATTGCTCGTAACGGGTTCACTTTTGCATTCCGAACTTGCTCCAATGGAAGACAAAAGTCAATTGCGTATTATTTCTACTGCGCCAGAAGGAACCTCCTATGAAGCCATGGATAATTACCAAGAAAACCTAATGCATCTCTTGGATACGATTCCTGAAAAAGCCTTTTTATTAGGAGTAACATCTCCCACTTTTAGAGCGTCAACGGCAGCAAATTCATCCTTTATTTTTATGCCATTGAAACAGCCTTCAGAACGCAAAAAAACACAGGATCAATTGGCACAAGAAATCAATGGACTTCTTAAAAAATACACCTTTGCACAATCTTTTGTGGTGCAAGAGCCAACCATCCAATCGAGTGGAAAAGGATCAGGAAGTTTGCCGATCCAATACGTTCTCCAAGCCCCTGATTTAGCACGTTTAAAAACGGTTTTGCCTGTCTTTATGGATAGTGTGGCAGCAAGTCCAGTATTCTCCGCTTCTACCGTGGATTTAAAGTTCAATAAACCTGAATTGGTGCTAACAATCAACCGAAATAAGGCCTTTTTAATGGGGGTTGAAGTCGTAGACATTGCCGCAGCCTTACAAACCTTTTTGAGTGAAGAACGCGTGGGCTATTTTATGCGAGATGGCAAACAATATTATGTCATTGCTGAAGCAAGTAAAACCAAAAAAGACGATCCACTTGATTTAGAAAATATTGCTGTCAAGAATAAGACCGGTGAAATGGTAACCTTGGACAATTTGGTGAATGTTGATTTTCAAAGTAGACCTCCTTCACTTTTGCGATATAATCGCTATACCTCAGCAACCATTCAGGCTGGAAATGCAGAGGGTTACACCATAGGCGACGGAATTGCAGAGATGGATCGCATAGCCGACCAAGTTTTAGACGAATCCTTTAGCACCGAGTTAACAGGAGGATCTGCAGATTTCGCCGAAAGCTCGGAAAGTACACTGATCATCTTTTTATTTGCCCTTATTCTCGTATACTTAACCTTGGCTGCTCAATTTGAAAGTTTCCGTGATCCGCTTACAATTATGCTTACCGTTCCTCTCGCACTAGCCGGGGCCGTATTAACGTTGTGGATGTTTGACCAGACCTTGAATATTTTCAGCCAAATTGGAATGATTGTATTGGTTGGAATCGTGACAAAAAATGGGATCCTTATCGTAGAATTTGCCAATCAAAAAAGAGACGCGGGTATGACGTTAAGAGAAGCCGCAACCGAATCTGCAGCACAACGTTTTAGACCCATTTTGATGACTAGTTTATCCACTATGCTAGGTGCATTGCCAATTGCAATGGCTATGGGAGATTCATCCACGAGTCGGATTCCAATGGGACTTTCGATTATAGGTGGATTATTACTATCCCTTGTCTTGACCTTGTATCTAATTCCTGCCTTGTATTCATATATTGCCTCAAGCGAAAATAAAACAATCAATGAAGAAGATTATCAATAAAATTGGCCTGATGGCGATCCTCGTATTCGCCTTTTCACCGCAACTTATTGGGCAAACATTGCCCGAATTTATCAATACAGCTTTAGCGAATAATTACCAAATTCGGATCCTAAAAAACACGGAGTCCATTGCTGAAAATAATGACACATGGGGCAATGCTGACTTTTTACCTACGGTTGATTTGAATGGGGGAATATCCACCGCATTTAATAATACACGTCAAGAATTCGCTGACGGCACAGTTCGAGAAGGAAAAAATGCAAATACAGCTACTGCTAGTTTGTCTTTATTGGCAAATTGGACCCTTTTTGATGGATTTGGTGTTTATGCGCGCAAAGATCAGCTCGAATTATTGCATCAAAAAGGACAATTAAATTCAAAATTCTATATCGACCAGACGGTGGCCGATATTGTCACAACCTACTTTCAATTGGTTTATGAAGAACAGCAATTGGCAAATTATAAACAAGCTTTAGAAATCTCTAATTACCGTTTGCGTTTAGAGGAAAAGCGAAAAGCAGTTGGCGCTACATCTCTAATTAATTATAGCCAAGCCCTTGTAGATTATCAAACGGACAGTATTCGTTATTTAGAGCAGGAAAGTAAAATTCACACCTACGAAATTGAAATGAACCGCATCCTGAATGTTGATTTATCGACAGATTTGAAATTTCCCACGGCATCCATCTCTTTCATGACCTTGCCAACGAAGGAAGAAATCTTTGCCAATCTAGTACAGCATAATTATGAATTGGAAATTGAATTATTGAATCAATTGATTGCCGAATCATCCTTGAGAATGGAGAAAGCGGCCCGCTATCCTCAAATCGATATTTACGGAGGGTATCAAATCAGCCAAAATACAGCCGAAGTTGGTTTCATCAATTTGAATCGAAATTTAGGTCCTGTCATTGGACTCAACGTCAGTTATAATCTATTTGGAGGCGGTAAAACCAATCTTCAAATTAAAAACAGTCTGATCGAAAGTGAAAACGCAGCATTATCAAAGGACCAAGTGCAACACAATTTAAGTGCAGAAGTCTTAAAATCCTATGATCAATATACATCCATTACACAACGCATGTCACTTGCAAAAAGTAATGTAAATGAAATGAACAATATTTACACTATTGCAGCTGAGCAATTGGCCAAAGGCGCGATTAATGGCTATGATTTTAGACAAGTACAATTGACCCTTGTCAATGCTCAAACGGTTTTATTACAGCAAGAATTAGCCTTAAAACTGATGGAAATTAACCTCAATCGTATTACGGGAACCATTTTGACCGCTTATTTATAGTAAAGTACTTAGCAATAGCAGCTAGGTATTCGTGCGATTCATTGTTAGATGTTAAACTTAACCCATTCAATCGAATGGGCTTTTGACCGTCAACCGAAGTCCAAGAAGCTGTATCAAGATGACCTGTCTCTGCTACGAGTTAGGTTAAAACTATTGCCTTTTTTGCCGTACACCTCAACAATTGATAATTTCATACTACTTTATTTTAACAAGATTACTGATTAAAGTTGGAAACATTTTGGAGAAAAAAATGGGTCATAAACTTACAACGATTTTTAAATCACAACCAAAATAAAAGGCCCACCTTAAACAGATGAGCCTCAAAATGAAAATAATCAAAATATATTTGAATATTGATTGTATTCTCGCAACTACACTATTTTATTCAGATCCGTCAACTGCTGCAATATCAAGAGTATAACCTGCAACTTTTCGTCCCTGTTCTGTTCCAATCGTTGCATCAAAAGTCCAATGTATTCCGCCGTATACTCGAGAGATTGCGGCTTCTTCTGCCCATCCTCTTAATGTCGTAGCTTCGGAAGGAAAAATGTAAGCTAAAACTTCAGCACCAGCGGCCGAAAAAACGCTGTGACCAGATGTGTAACTAGGAAAATTAGGTGTGCCAGCAATTGTTTCAAATCCTTCAATCAACTGAATTGGCCGTGGATAATGATAATAGTATTTCGCATCCCAGCAACTAATTCCTGCATCCATCATAGCCATATTTAAATAGGCATAAACACGTGCGGTGCGAAGAGGATTCATTTTATTCTTTACAATCAATTCTTTGGCAATCGTGTTCCAATGCCCAGGAGGCGTATAAGTTCCTAAACCATCTTGCCAAAAATTTGCAATTCGACGATACTCATCCGTCATATTATCTGCGTAATTTTTGAGTATTTCAACATCTGCAAGAAACTCGGGCGAATCAAAAGCAGGTGGCGCAGTCGGTCTTACGTCTTCTACATTATCAATATTCCACATCCTAACCATACCAAACAACGGCGTTAAGCCAACTGGGCGAACGGGTAACTCAAGATTCTCCCACTGCCAACCGAAACGTTCAAAAGCAGCTGCCTTTATTGAATCAGAAACAGCTTTATTGGTTTGTGCATATTTCATCCCATCCGTTGATGCTCTTGTTAATGCAATTCCTGCAACATATTCACCAATCACTCTACCTGCTTCAATATCACTTTGAACATTGCTTCCGGACAAAATTAAACTTCTTAAATGTTCACTTTCCACTTCCGCTAAGTAATCAGCTTCTAATGGAAACATAACGGTTAAAATAGCCCGTGAAGCACTCGCAACCGCAGCTCCATCTGAAGGATAAGAAGGAATATTGTTTTTTGGATACGCACTTGCCACCCCTGCATCATTCATATACGGTGCTAATCGATTATAGGTGTATTTGTAGTGCCAAGCCGAAATCAATCCATCAAATTGGGCTACCGACAAGTAGGCTAAAGCACGAACCGCATAAGGTGGGTGAGAGAAAGGGAAAATCGAAGGTCCTGATGGCTCCAAGGGGTTAGGTAAAGTATACGTGCCGTCCTCATTGGGACCGGGAATCAGGTTGTATTTCGCTACCAATTCCAAGGCAATTTCATTCCATCTATTGACAGAATTATTCGTCCAATAATTAACTTGTTCACGATCTTTATCCGTCATTTGCTCCTGCTTTTTCTTCACATCTTCTATCTCAGCTAAATAAGTTGCGGAAGTTGCGGAAGTGGGAGGAGATAGGCTTACCTCTTCTCCAGAACTTAATAAAATTGGCGTCCAATCACCTCCATTTTCATCTGTACCTGAATAATCGTAGCTGTCGTAAGCTAAATGAGTAGGTAAATCCTTTTTGCATGCTACTAAACTCGCAGTAGCGATAGCTAAAATAAATGCTTTACTTTTTAACATAACCTATTTATTTTTAGATTTTAAATAATTGAATTGATAAGTTACCCCACCTCCGAAATTGCTGATTTTTGCCGCATTTCTACCGTTAATTACACGGGTATGGTAAGCCAATACACTTAAGCCTTTTACTTTTTCGATAAAGTACTGTGCGCTAAGGCCCATGCGATCCCAATGAACCATATTGGTTGGTTGTGGAGCATTATAAGGTCTTATATCATCACCACTTAACGAGCGCAAACCATTATAAGCCAATTCTACTTTTAACGTTTTATTCAAAAACCAAGATCCAATTACCGCTTCAAAATTCCAAGCACTAGGTACATCCATCCATGGAGTATAATAACTTCCGTTGTTATAATAATAATCTCTTTCCGCTTCAGTATAACCTCTCCATAAATAGGCAGCAGCAGCACGTATGTATGGCCCCTTGCTCAATTCATATTGTAATACACCGCGATAAGACAATTCAGGTGCTCCAAACCCTATGCTATAGGGCATATAATCCGACAAATAGTTCGTCATAGGCGCGGAAAAACCAACATTAAGAAAGCCTGCAAGTGTATTATCTTGCTTCATTTTTTTTTGAAATACACGATATTTAAGACCAATATAAAAATCTTGAAATCCATTTGCTCCGGCAAATTTACCGCCATTAGGGTAGGTTGAATGAGTTGAGACATAAGGTGCGCCTAAATATAGATTTAACTGATCAAGAATACCGATAGCTGCCATTGGTAATGCCGTATTTCTATGAACGGTTGCAATGGTTTCATTTGATCGCAAGAGACTGCCTTCCCAATATTGGTCGAACGTACCTGCATCATAATTTGCCAAGACGCATGCCTTCCTTGCGTCCATCATTATTCCATCTGAAGGTGTTTGAGCAATACTCTCTGATCCTAATAAAAAAAGAATTATACAAATTCCTATTTGACCTCTTTTCATTTTCATAATTAAAAGTTTGGTTTAAAGCTTGAAGTGTCAAATCTAAAATTCACCTCAATCGTTAAAATTGCGTTCGACTAATATAGAATCAAATGCTACCCAAATTATTCTTACTTGATGAACAGAAGATTAGAGTACATGAAACACCCTAAAGAATTGACGAAATGAAATTCGACCCCTTTTTACTTATCACAATTTTTAACTTCACAAACCAATTCCTTTAAATTAGATCCTATCTTTGATTCTATGATCCGTGTGATTCTTACAATAGTATGGCTCGTCTTAGCAACAAAAGTGACAGCAACAACTGCGCGCGGAACATTACGATTGCCCTTGCATCCTCAGGAAGTGAATGATTTAGTTCTACAAAACAGAATCAATCTTTTCAAAACACGAGCAATCAGTAATTATCTTACCAATGTCGATATCCTCGAATTCCAAGGGTTTCCTCTTCCAAAAAGGAAAAAAGCCTTTATGCGCCATATCAAACACTTGAATGAGCAACTCGAATGGGCTTATTTGACGAATGAAACCCTCAACGATTCGCATTATGAAATTTTATATGAAATCACTCTTTTCTATCACTCTTTTCAGCAGGCAGCCATTATGGATGCGAATGTGATAAAATCGCGGAAAGAACAAATTGAACTCTACCGCACAGCCAAAAAAAGTTTGCGGGCCTTTTCATACCGCATTCCAGTCGATCAAAAAAAGGTGGAAGAAGAGATCGATTCACCCTATTGGCATCACGTTCCGGATTCGTTGCTCTACAAGCAATTTGACAAATTAGCCAAAGAAAAAAAGGTTAAAACAAAAAAACAAATGATCGTCCTATTTGATGGTTTGTCTTATAGCGGGTCAGCTCCAAAGGTCAAAGGTTTGGATTTAGATTATGACAATGAATGGTCTTTAAAGTGGGGAGATGAAGTGCATACAGATGTTCTTGGATCTCGTATTTTTGCCGCTCTCGGCTATGATGTCGATCACCCTTATTTTTATGGTAAAGATGAATTAACCTTGGTTTTTCCACCCGATCAAACCGTTAAAAATGCACAACAGTTGAAAGACAGTATTTTACTCGTTTATGATGTAGATTTAACCCATTTTATATCCTCTTACGGAGAAATTGATGATCAACTAATCAAAAATGAAAAAAAATTAAAGCCGTTTTTTGGCTATTCTTACGTGCGATTTTTGAAATGTGCCCTTGAAGGACGACCAGATCGGGTGAAAAGAATTGGTTCGATTTTGCCCAACCATTTGAGCAATAATCAACGACGACCGCTACGCGCAGCACTCTTAGCACATGCCTTTATTGGAAATTGGGATACCCGCGAAGAAAACACCTGTTTAACAACTGTGCACGACGGCAATTATCACTACCGCATCTCCGCCATCTTTTCAGATTTAGGAACGAGTTTTGGCGTGAAAGTAAATGCCTTTCCTCCCGATTTTAAAGTGGGTTTGGTCAATGAATTTGAGTGGGAAGTTTTTCAACTGAAACGGAATAAAATAGTACTCAAAAATTCAATTAATGCCATGCTCGATCCGTATGTAAAGGCGAATTATGAAGACTTAAAATGGATGGCACAATTAATTGGGCGATTGGATGGTGAAACACTTAAAAAAATGATTGCCGAAACCGGTTGGCCAGCTCCAATTGCTGAATTGTATTTTCATAAATTAGCGTCGCGACGAGCAAATATCTTAGAGGCATTTGCCATAGCCGATCGGCATCCTATTTCTTTTGACCGGCACTTCAATTTTATTGAAAATGGTATTTATATTATTAAAGATGGTGAATTAAAGGTGGACTATAAACGGCTAGAAAATCCAGAAAGTTTTTTGGAAAAAAAAGGAAGGGAGCGGAATTATGGGCATTAGATTTTTATTCGTACTCTTTCTATTTTGGACGGGTATACACTCTTTTTCACAAGGTATTGAGACCCAACGAAAATATGGTTTTGAGCAAGGAACAGGTTTTAGCTCATTTATTGATAAAGGAGGTGAAATAAATGGGTTCTCGCTCTTTCATCATTCAGATTTGACTTATTATGACCTCTATTTTGACACGCCGAATTTTGACTTGGCTGAACAGGGTTACTCACTCCGCATGCGCAAAAAAGAGGATGGCGAAGGCGGCTATGCCTATGTTTTTCAATTAAAATCAGAAATGGAAACCGCCAATGGTGTGCGAATGGAAGTAGAAGAAACAGAATTGGATTTTTATCTGCTTTTGCACAAAGAGGTTAAAATTGATTTGGCCACATTTCTCGATTCCCTTTTTAATAAAATGCAATTGGTTAAGGAAAAAGGAACTTCTGAGATTTATCAATCCTACCTCGACGCATTAGCAGCATGGATTGATTTTAAAGCAGGTGCGCCTATCGTTCCATTCCAAAAGTTACACTTTTTAATGTCGGATCTTTTCTCCATTGAAGGAATAAAAAAATTGCGTCCTGTTTTGATTGGACAATCGGTTCGAAGTCGAAGTCATATCTATTTAAATGCCGAAAATAGCCTTCAAAAAACAGGTGAAATCCTCAGTAATAAAACGGTCGAAAGTGAAACCCCTGAATTTTTCAAAACCAATTCGAAAGCCTGCTGGTTGTTTGAATCTTCCTTGGATGAATCGGTTTTTTATCCGCTATTTCAGAGCTCATTAAAATCGGTGCAACTTTCGGAATTTGAAGTGGAAAACAAATTTCCTATGCCTGAAAAAAGTCTCGTTTTAATGAATGAATTTGAAGCCCATTTAAAAGTGGAATACGGCCTTTTCAATACCCTTAATTCAAAATATTTACAGAGTATCTTGGCTTTTCGTGAATAAGTATAAACAGCTGTTTTAATTGAAAACAAGCCATTATTAATGCTATTTTAGAGCTATGAAAGCATTGCGCCTACATGCATACGGTAAGAATTTTCATAGAAACTTAATTGTTGATGAAGTAGAAAGACCATCACCTGGAAGCAATGATGTCTTAATTGAAGTTGATGCCGCCGCCATAAATCCGGTGGACTATAAAATGGCGCGAGGTAAAGTTAAAATTGTACTTGATCCTCCAAAACCTTTTTCATTGGGATTTGACGTTTCCGGCAGAATCATAGAGAAGGGGATTAACGTCCGTGATTTTAAGGTTGGCGATTCGATTTACGCCAAAGTTCCGTGGAATCAAATGGGAACGATCGCTACACATTGTCTAATCGATCAGGAGTATATCGCAACCATTCCTAGCTCAATTTCAATGCAAGAAGCTGCCGGTTTGCCTTTGGTTGGCTGCACCGTCATGGATTCATTTCGAATTGGCAAACTTCAAAAAGGAATGAAAATCTTGATTTTAGGAGGATCGGGAGGCGTTGGAAGTTTTGCCATACAGTATGCTAAGTATCTCGGTGCCGAAGTTTATACCACTACGAGTACCAAAAATGTTGACTGGGTTAAAAAATTGGGTGCCGATCATGTTATTGATTATCAAAAAGAAGATTATCGCAACAAAGCAAAAGGTGTAGATTTTGTCTATGACACACTAGGCGGTCCGCACACGCGCAAAGCGATTAAGTTAATCAAAAAAGGCGGTACAATTATTTCAATTGCCGGGCATTATGATACTGAAACCTTGAAAGAAGTGGGCGTACCTTCGATTTATATCCGAATTAACCAGATGGCAATGAGTATTTTACTATTGCGCATGCGGTTAAAAAAAATCACCTATAAACACGTTTGGAGTCAACCGAACCGTGAAAAACTTGAAGAAATTGCGCGTTTGGTGGATGCAGGGAAAATTCGGCCAATAATTGATCGGGTGTATCCTTTCGAAGAGGCCATAGATGCCCTGTATTATTTGCAAACGAATCGTGCGAAGGGGAAGGTGATTGTAGCGATTGGAAAATAGTTGTTGGGGCGTTGGGTGAAAAAAAATTTGCCACGCAATAGTTTGCATGGCAAATTCAATCAATCAACTTATAAAATATAAACTACTTGGCAATCGAAATTCGCCCAGCATGCTCAACGGCACCATCAATCATAACTGTATACAGGTATAAGCCCGACTCCACATTTGAAAGATCAATCGTTGCTGTATTTGATGCTTCATTCAGCCACGTGCGGTAAATCACTTGGCCATTGATGCTATACACCACCAACTCCGCTCTTTTCTCTGTAGGAATTTGGTATTTAAGGTTTACGATTCCGTCTGAAGGATTTGGATAAATGGCAAATAACGATTTGCGATTGGTTTCATCCTCTTCGGGTTTTAATGAACCTGAGCAAGAGCGGTAATTTATGGAGGTTAGGCTATTAATTACAGAACCAAACGTAAATTCGGTGGCTTGTGAAGCCATAGGTGTTTTATAACCCGAAGTATCTGTATAAATAGTATCCTTACCATATGCCTCAATGCCAATACTTTGTTTCGCCAGTTGCTCTTCATACACAAACATCCAATGATTTAAAACCACTTGCTCAGCAGAGTCTAAATCACATGAATTCATGTTTTGCAAAATATCCAAACCTGTTGCTGTGTGCCCAAGCATACGGAATAGGTGGGCTTTGTCTAGTTCAAATGAAAAGCGTTGACGATACTCATCAATTGAGAAGGTGTCTTTTACGGTTAAAACATTTAAGACATCTACGTATTTTTGAATAGTTGAGTCGAAAGAATTTTGATTATCACTTCTTAAAATTGTACTATCTGAAATGGCATGTCCTACAACGAAACGCATGTCATTATAAGCTTCGCGAAGAAAATATTGAATTCTTTCATCATTTAACTGAGTCGAAGAGTATGCATAGGTCAAAATATCTTTATAATACTGAATGGCTTGTGAATCATAGTTTTGATCGTCCCAATAATGGGTAT
>Ga0222659_1000075_pt1 | contig 67264 bp, 55 predicted proteins | sample AntAcemetagen547_FD_179850 | JGI IMG/M metagenome (GOLD analysis project Ga0222659, IMG submission 179850) | Saline water microbial communities from Ace Lake, Antarctica - #547 | ecosystem: Environmental > Aquatic > Non-marine Saline and Alkaline > Saline | place: Antarctica: Ace Lake...
TCTCAGAGACCTGGGAAACCGGAAAAGCCTACCTGAAACTCTCCTAACAAACCAAAATACAAACACACTAAAACCAGCTCTCAGCAGAAGTCAGAAACAACTTTTACAGAAAAAAATTTGCGCGGCCTCGGGAGAGAACGCCGTATCCAAGCAGCGCCGTCAGGAACATCTTCGCGAAGAGATCGAAACCATCCGTAGCGAGCTTCTCACACGCAAACAGATCGAGGATCTCTATGAACAGAAGCTCGCCGGAGGAAGTCCTGAGATTATCAATCCCATTGGACAGGTGGTACCGAAGACTGAATACGTCACCGAGTTTATCAACACCTATGGGGAACTCACTCCAGAGCTGGAGAAGGCATTGACCGAGATGGCCGAAGGGAAGAATTAATACCACTTCCAGAGCACTTCTCCAATCCCAACCACTATCCGGTTTCCCGAAGTGCGCAGTCGGTCTTGCAGTCTTAAAACAGATCGAGTTTCTGAATACTTGCAGCACCGTTAAAATTCACCCAAATCGCAGACACACCTCCGAAATCGAAGCGTATCTGTAACATTGAGGGAATCAGAGACTCGGCCAAAAACAAACCGCATTTGAGCGAGATTGCCGACGAAGTCCCTGGACTGCGGCAGCCTGCTGCCGCCATGCAAGCCTGCTGCGAGCGGGGCAAGCGGAGGTTTCATCGGGATTTTCCCGTGCCAATGCCGTCGGGTTTGCAGCAGGGCTGCATTGCCCAGAGCGGCAGCAGGCTGCCGCAGTCCAAGGTGCTTCGCACGTGTGCCTTCGACGGTTTCAATTTGGCGGAGTCCCTCATATTGGAGTCACTCGAGAACTCCATCTCATCTTTTGCTCCAAAACCCCTGACGGCAGACGAGCGCGTGTCACGCGCAAAAGAGAACATTTCGACAGCCAGCAATTCTCGCGAAAGCACTACCTCGAAATTTTTGAAACCATCTCTGCCGCCACAGCCGCCTCCCCCACCCCGTCCGCATCAAAGCCGAAGCCAAAATTGTTTCGAAATGTCAGGTCTGGCGGCTTGCTGCTGGAGATAGCCACAGCTTGGAATGCTGCGGATCAGTCGGTCTTCATGGTTTCGGCAGCGAGGGCCGTGGCCAGCACGTCTTTGCGGAGGTTCCCACCTTTGCGCTGTGACCACCAGAGCACGATGGGCGAGGCGACGAAGATCGATGAGTAGGTGCCGATTACGAGTCCGACCAGGATTGTCATCGAGAAATCCCTGAGTGCCGCACCGCCGAATATCGCAAGGATAAGGACGGTGACGATGGTGGTGGACGAGGTGAGGATTGTCCGTGACAGGGTGGCATTGATCGCCTCGTTCATCACATCGCGGATTTCTCCGGTGCGGATGAGGAGGGTTTCGCGGATGCGGTCGAATACAATGATCGTATCGTTGATCGAGTAACCGGCGATGGTGAGAATCGCGGCGACGTGTATCTGTGTCAGTTGCTCCCCGAGTAGGACAACGATGCCTACCGCGATCAAAATATCGTGGAGCACGGCAATGATCGCTCCGACGGCGAAGGAAAGCTCGAAACGGACGACGATGTAGCCGAAGATCCCGAGGATGCCGACTCCGAGGGCGATCAGCGCCTCTCTAAGGAAACTGCCGCCGAGCGTGGCTGAGACTTCCTCTTTCGAGGCATCGTGGAGGTACTGGCCTTGATCGTTCATTTCGCCGAGGAAGGGGATTTCGGCACGGAGAGTTTCCACGATTTTGTCGCTGTCCCTGGTGTCGGCGCGGACGGTGAGAAGAGTTCCGCTTCCGGCGATGTTCTGCTCCTGCGGGAAGGCCTCGCGGGTGAGATCGGCCTTTTCCAACGCGGCGTTCACATCATTGAGAGGGACTGATTCGTCACCAATCTGAAAGGTGATGATCGTTCCACCGGTGAAATCAATTCCAAGCGCGGCTTTCTGTTTCACCCCGAAGGTTGTGATTGCGACCGCGAAGAGGACAGCAGAGAAGACCGCGCAGAATTTCGTTTTTCCAAGGAAATCGAATTTGACGGACTTGATCAGGTTGAGGAACGAGAGCTTGCGGAGCATGCCTGTATCGATGCCCCAGCGGAACAGGACGCGGGTTCCGAGAATGGCGGAGAACATCGATGCGAGCAGGCCGATGGTCAGGGTGAGTGCAAAGCCTTTGATGCTGCCACTGGCCATGCCGATCAGGATGACACAGGCGATGAGAGTGGTGAGGTTGGCATCAAGGATGGAGGAGAAAGCCTTGTCGTAGGCGGAGCCGATGGCGCTTTTGAGGGATTTTCCGTTGTCGATTTCTTCTCGCAGGCGCTCATAGATCAGAACGTTCGCATCGACCGCCATGCCGATGGTTAGAATCAGGCCGGCGATGCCGGGTAGGGAGAAGGAGAAACCGAACATTGCCATCACACCGAATAGAATCACGGCATTGATGATAAGGGCGACGACGGCAACGAGGCCGGCCATGCGGTAATAGAGCAGGATGAACAATATGGTGATCGCGAGACCAGCGAGTCCGGAGTAGATACCTTGTTTGACGAAAGCCGAACCAAGCGTCGGGGAAACCGTGCGTTCCTGCTCGACGATGAGCGGGTTTTCAAGAGGGTTCATCAGGGCGTTGGCGAGCTCTTTGGTTTCGCCGGATTCGTCGAGGCCGTTGATGACGAAGTTTTTGCCAAGTGGCACGCTTTGCACAACCGGGGCGCTCAGAACGACGCCGTCGAGGACGATTGCAATACGATCAATGTTGGGGCGCATGTTCTGCGTCAGAGCGATCATCTTGTCGGTCCCGTCTCCATTCAAAGTGATGTCTACCGCATCTGAGCGGGATGGAGAAGGGGTTGCGAAAGAGATATCGGAACCTCCAAGCGCCGCAATCCGTCTGAGCAGGATGGGTGTGGTGAATTCATTGCCGTCCTCATCTTCCTGAGTGAGTTCATAGGAACGAAAGCCGGGAATGATTTCATCACCATCGAGAACCCGTTGGGCGAGGCTTCTGCCGTCCGCTCCGACTTCGTTGTTGCGGGAGGAGACCTCCTTGAGTTCGAGTTTCGCGACGGTTTCCAGCGTCCGTCGGATTTCTTCGGATTCTTCGGTTTCCACACCTGGCATCTGCACGAGGATGCCGTCTTCGCCTTGGCGGGCGATGAGAGGTTCGGCAGTTCCCATGGAGTTCAGCCGGCCTTCAATGACTCGCATTGCCTCATCGACCTGCTCAGGAGTAACTGGCATGAGGTCTCCGTTGGGGCCTTCCTTCTGTTGGATGCGAAGTGAGAAAGCAGAACCGCCGACGATATCGATCCCACCTTTGAGTTTGTTCTGATACACAGCCAGAGTGCAAAGTCCGACGATACCGATGAGGAGGATGGTGCCGACGTTACGTTTTTTTCGTTCGATCTCTGTGGCGAAATACCAGAAGAAGAGAATCAGGAGAGAGATTCCCGTTAGGAATAGGACGATCGGGTCGTTAAAAAATGCGACGGCTAGCATGGGTGTTCAGTTGATATAGGGTGAAGGCGAGGAATCCTACAAGAGGAGGAGATCAGTCCTTTTTGACGTCTTTTTTGACGACGGAGGCGACTGCGGCTTTATCGAACTCAAGGTTGGTTCCTTCTGCGACTTTGACCATGACAGTGGCGTCCTTGACGTTGTGCACGATACCGTGGAGTCCGGCTGTGGTAATCACTTTATCGCCATTCTTGAGAGCTGCGATGCGGGCTGCCTGTTCTTTGCGCTGGCGCTGCTGCGGGCGGATGAGCAGAAAATAGAAAAGCACGATCATGATGACCATCATGAACATCGGATTACCGATGATGGCTTGGAGGCCCTGTGGTTTGGCTGGTGCTTGGGCGAGGGAGTTGAAGAGTTCGATCATGGTTGTTTGGAGTTCGTGTTGTATCTTTGGATGAAAGTTTCTTTGTATTTTGAAAAGGTTCCCTCGGCGATGGCTTCGCGCGCTTGTCGTGTGAGGGACAGGTAGAAATGCAGATTATGGAAGGAAAGCAACCGTAAAGCGAGCATTTCGCCTGCGCGGAACAGGTGGCGGATGTAGGAGCGGGAGAAACGGGAGACGTGCGGATGGCTGGATTCGCAAAGTGGACGGGGGTCTGTGGCGTGAATTAGGTTTTTGATGTGGATTGGTCCGTCGAGAGTGAAGGCGACTCCGTGGCGCGCCATGCGGGTCGGCATGACGCAGTCGAACATGTCGATTCCGCGTGAGATCATCTCAAGAATTTGCGGAGGGGTGCCAAGGCCCATTGCGTAGCGCGGTTTATCAGTGGGGAGGAACGGAACCGCGTTCTCAATGGCGCGGAACATTTCTTCCTCGGGTTCTCCGACCGAGACTCCGCCGACCGCGTATCCATCGAAATCCAGTTCGACAAGTTCACGGGCGGATTGTTCGCGTAGATCCGCGTAGATCGAGCCTTGGACGATTCCGAAGTGGTGCTGCGGGAGGCAGGATGCCTCCCGAACGGACTTGGGTTGGAAGCCCGAGCCACTTGTGCTTGTGATCCAGTCCTTGCAGCGTTTCGCCCAGCGGGTCGTGAGGGCCAGGGAGGTGGCTGCGTATTTTTCGTCGCAGGGATAAGGCGGGCATTCATCGAAAAGCATCGCGATATCCGACCCGAGAGCTGCCTGAATCTCCATGGATTTTTCGGGGCTGAGCATCATTTTCGAGCCGTCTAGGTGGGATTGGAAACGAACGCCTTCTTCGGTGATCTTGCGCATCTTTGCGAGGGACCATACTTGGAAACCGCCGGAGTCAGTGAGCATGGGTTTCTGCCAGGTCGTAAAATCGTGAAGGCCACCCATTTCCGCGATGAGCTCGTGTCCCGGACGCAGCCAGAGGTGGTAGGTGTTCCCGAGGATGATCTCCGCTCCTAGCTCTTCGAGTTCAGCGGGGTGCAGAGTTTTGACCGAGCCTTGGGTGCCGACCGGCATGAAGATGGGAGTCCGCACCTCGCCGTGGGGGAGGGTCAGGTTTCCGGCGCGCGCGTTACCGTCGGTGTGTTGTAGCTCGAAGGGCATTTTGAGGCAAAAGCTGAAATGCTGAAAAGCTGAAACAAATCAGAGATCGAAAAAGCGTTTGGCTTTTTCGAGGAAACCTTGGTGGACCGGGGAATTGTGGTCACCGATGGATTCGGAAAATTCGCGGAGTTTTTCCTGCTGTTCCTTGTTTAGCTTGGTGGGGACCTCGACTTGGACGGTGACGTTGAGATCGCCCTTGGAACCGCCGGAGAGGGAGGGCATGCCTTTATCGCGGACGCGGAAGGTGGTGCCGCCCTGGGTGCCGGTGGGGATCTTGATCGATGACTGGCCGTCGAGTGTTGGAACCTTGAGTTCGCCACCGAGAGCAGCGGTGCTGAAGGGCAGGGGGACGTCGCAGAAGAGGATGTTTCCCTCGCGCTCGAAGACATCGTGCTCCTTGACGTGGAGGAAGGCGTAGAGATCGCCGGAAGCACCGCCGCGAACGCCTGCATCGCCGTTCCCGGTGGAGCGGAGGCGGACGCCGGTATCGACACCGGCCGGGATGCGGAGTTTGATGCGGGTTTCGCGTTCGACCCGGCCCTGACCGCGGCAATCGCCGCATGGATCGGCGACGATTTCACCTGCGCCGCGGCATTCGGGGCAGGTGGATTGCTGGATGAAGATTCCAGCCTGTCTACCGACGACACCGCGACCTGCACAGGTGCTGCAAGTTTTCACGCCACCGGAGCCTTTGGAGCCGGTCGCGTTGCACTTGCCGCAGGGAATATTTCTCTCGATTTCGAGTTCCTTTTCGACTCCCGTAGCGGCCTCTTCGAGGGTGATTTCCAAGTCGTAGCGAAGATCGGAGCCACGTTGTTTTCCTGATTTTTTACGCGAGCCTCCGCCACCGAAAAATTCCTCGAAGCCACCACCGAACGCTCCGCCGAAGACCTGTGAGAAGATGTCGGCGGGATCATGGAAGCCGCCGCGCCCGCCGCCCATTCCTCCACCGGAGAAGGCATCGTGGCCGTAGCGATCGTAGGCGGCGCGTTTGTCGGGATCGGAAAGGGCCTCGTAGGCCTGGCCGAGTTCTTTGAACTTATCTTCGGCACTGGAATCGCCCGGGTTCTTGTCCGGGTGGTGTTTCACCGCGAGTTTGCGGTATGCTTTTTTGATCTCAGCGGCGTCCGCGTTGCGGGATACGCCGAGGATTTCATAATAGTCACGTTGTGCTGGCATGCTTCTGAAACTCTAAACTTTAAATTTTAAATCTGAAACGCGTGGACTTATGCTTCGGATTGTTCGGGTGATTCGGCGGCGGAGACGATGACCGAGGCCGGTCGAAGCAGGCGGTCGCGGAGTTTGTAGCCCCGGCGGGTGAGGCGGATGATCTCGCCCTCGGGCTTGTCCGAGGGTTCCTGGGAGACGGCGTCGTGGAGGTTCGGGTCGAACTGTCCATCGGTCGGGATTTCGCTGACTCCCTGGTTGGAGAGGAACTCTGCAAGCTGTTTGCGGACCATATCCATGCCGATGTAGATCATCGACGAGGTGTCTTGGGCGGCAGCCTGCATTCCCATTTCGAAATTATCGATTACCGGGAGGAGTTCTTCGAGCAGGCGTTGGTTTGCGAAGCGAATGGCTTCCTCGCGTTCGCGTGCGGTGCGTTTGCGGAGGTTTTCCATTTCCGCGGCAGTGCGCATGGATAGTTCCTTCCACTTGGCTACGTCGGCTTCGAGTTGCTCCCATGGATCGAGTTCGGGGGTTTCTTCGGTTCCGACCTGGGGCTCGGCAACGGTCTCGGTTTCCTCTGCGGATTCAGGGGATTCGTGGTTCGGTTTCGGATCGTCTTGCTGCATGCGGGGTATGTGTAATCGGGAATGCGGCGAGGTCAACCCCCTTGCAAGAGGTTAGCGAAGAACATCCGGATGCTTGGGAGTTGCTATTCCGGCGTGGTTTCGGACTCCGGTTGCTGCGGCTTCTCCTCTTCCGCTGGTTCGGGAGGTGAATCTTCGACAGGAGGTTTCGGGGAAAGCATTGCAATGACTTCCTCCTGAATTGTTTCAACTTGATCGAGCGGGATGTTCGGGTCTTTGACGATATAGACTTCTCCGGTCTTGCGATGTTCGTAAATGCGGAGTGTGCCTCCGGAGGTGGGTTGGGAATCGGTTTCGCGGAGGAGTTTCTGGCGCTCGAGCATGACAGCTAGTATGTAGCGTGTGTTTTCGGTATGCTCCTGGTCCTCTTCGACCAAGGTCCTGAGCATGTCTTCGGCGCTTTGTTTGGTAACGGGTGGAGGGGTGTCGTTGACCGGAGTGGGCTGGAATTTCGTGCGCCAGTGGGAAAATGGTTTCTCGCTTTCTTCTTCGCGTTCATTCCAAGCGTTCTCACAGAAATCCTTGCGGACATAGCCCGAGGATTCAGTATCCGGGAACAGAGCCGTGACGATTTGCTGGCCTTCGGTGAAAGGTGTGTGCGTGATGCTGCATTCGCGACTGCGGTTGCGAACATGCCAGGATTCCGGGAGTGCCATGAAGTGTGCTAGTTATTGACGGTTAGAAGGCGTTTTACGGATTGATAGATGGGTCTTCCGGTCACGCGGCGATGGTAAAGATACAAGCCGAGTATTGTGAAGCCGATGTTTGGTAGCCATGCTGCGAGAATCGGCTTTATACTTCCGGATTCTCCGAGAGCGAGGGTGATTGTTGAAACGAAAATCATGATCACCGAAAGCACGACCGCGAGAAAGACGCCACTGCCTGCTCCGCGTCGCGCAAAATGGATGGACAAAGGCGCTGCGAGCAACACGGTCACGAAACAGGTGATGGGCAGCGCCCAGCGATAGTGCCAGTGAGTTAGATATGCGGAAATGTTTGAGGTTGTTTGCTTCGCAAGTGGCGATTTGAGCCAACTGTTGAGCTCCGGAATACCGAGATACTCGACACTGAGACCCGGCTTGATGATCTGTGAAGGTGTCTCATTCCAAGTTTTTCTTACCAGAGATTCGTCCATTTGTTCGAAAATTGGCGCCTGTCCTTCGTTGAAACGACCGATCAAGGGGTTCTCGAAGGTCCATTCCCGAGTGGTTCTATTGTAGCTCGCAAGCGGGGATGTCATCCGCGTCTTGATAGTCTGGTCCGGGCGTAAAGTTGTGATTTCGATATTCTGCAGAGGTTCTCCTTTCTGGAAATTCTCAGGGAAACCACTGACCATCCAAAGACGCTGTGATGCCGGATCGCGATACAGCACGTTTTTCGCTTCGAGAAGCGGTCTTCCCTGGGCGAGGGCAACCATGGCATCGCGCTTGCCTTCGGCGTGAGGAGCCCAATGGTAGTTCAAACCCAGCAATAACACGCTACACCAGAGGCCAGCGAAAACGAGAGGAGCCGAGACCCGCACGATTCCCGTTCCACTTTGGACCATCGCGATGATTTCGTTGCTCTTCGAAAGTTTTCCAAGGCAGTAGATATTGGCCAGAAGCAGGGAATAAGGCAGGAGCACGAGAAGAATCGCAGGTGCGCGGAACACATAGAACCAGACGACCGATTTCGCCATATTTTTGCTTCCCGAGAAATCACCGAGGTTGTCGCTGAGATCGAGCAACATCCAGAGAGTGAACAGCGCACCGAGGCATATTCCGAATATGCTGAGAAACTGTCGTGAGAGATAGCGGTCGAAGGTGGAGCTGAGACTGTATGCCACTCCGGCAATCGCAGGCATGAAACACAAAAAGGCCAGTATGTATGGACGCAATTGATTTGCGAATACATCCGAATCGGGAAACCCCTCAAGATGTTCTGCAACCGTCGCTTGTTCCAGAGGAAATAAAATGGCGGTGAGCGCCGCGCAGGCAAGAATCAGGAAAAGAGGTAGCAACCAGCGCGGAAGTTTCGACATGAGGCGTGGGGAGGTTGTCGAGTTCGGGTGAAACTGTCGAGTTTTTGGTTAAGAAACGAATTGGGATCGATAGTGGGGCTTATCAGTCCTCCCAGATATGATGTTTCAGGCGGATTTGTCTGGCCCGGGTCGCGGCTTCCTCGGCCCTCGGCCCCTGGAAGGAAGCGATTTTTTCAGCGATGGAAACGGCCGCATTCCAGCGGGATGCGTTTTCGAGGAGTGACAGTGCACGAAATCCACTGCGCTCGAACCATTCCCATTCCGGAGGTGCTGGATCAACCGGACGGTCCAGGACGGAAAAATATGCCGATAATGCGTCTCCCACGCGGGTTTCTCCGGGTTTTTCAGGGTTGGGAATTTTTTCGAGAGCCAAGCCGCGGAGGTAATTGAGCCGGAAATATTGTGCTGGGTTGTTCGCGGTTAGGGCGATGAGTTCATCGTAAATTTTCAAAGCTCTTACGAGGTTCTCCGGATCGGAGTCTCCCTGTGCATAAATTGCTTCAGCGAGTAGTAGTCCCGTGGGGAGACGGGACGGATCATCCGGGGCGGCGGACTGGTATGCTTCGGAAAGGGAATCGACGGCGACAGAAAGACGATTCAGGTCAATGTTCAGCCTCGCCTTCTCAAGGATGGCAAGTGCACGCAGGGGGCCGTCGATGGCGATGGTTCTATCAAAGAGCGCGAGAGACTCCTCACGCGATTGGGCAGTCGCACCGAGAGCTGCTGAACGGGCAGCCAGGAGTAACGCTGCTTGAGATCGCTGTGTGCCCTCGTTGGCGGAGGCCAGTTTCTCCAGAACCAGTCTGGCTTCGTTGTAGTTTCCCGATCGGAAAAGGGAGTTCCCCATGATCAGTCGCGCATCGGATGCATACGAAGTGTCTGGAAACAGGGTGGTGATTTCTTTTGCCAAGGCCACAGTCGGTTCTATTTCGTCCTGTGCGGCTAGTAGGCGGAGCTCCGCGATCGCGAGGCGAGGTGCTTGGTCCGTGGGGAGTGGTTTTTCCGAGGCTTTGAGTGTATCCAATTGCGCTTTTGCCTGCAGGAGATCCGGCGGGTTGGAGGAAAGAGCTGCCTCGACGATAGCAAGTCGTGCTTCCACCGCGCGTGAATGCTCGGGGTTCTTCGTGAGAAAATTATCGAGGGCGATTCTTGATTCGGCTGGATCCGGGTTTACAAGAGCTTTTTCTAGAGCGAGTTCGGTGGTGAGTCGGCTCCTTGTATCCGGGTCATCTGTTTTGATCAGTAGAGTTTGGGAGGGATTCTCACTTAACTGGGCTAGGGCAGAGTTGAGCAACGCGGTATCGCGGTTTTCTCCGCTGAGGCGGGTCGCAGCTTCTTCGAACAGAGAAGCGGCGAGTTCCGTTTTTCCCTTGTCGAAGGCAATTTGCGCATCCATGAATGCAGCCTCTCCACTTATCAGGGGTGAATTGGCTGTCTGGCGGAGAGTGTCGAAAAGCGTGAATGCCTGATCCGCTTCGCCGTCCGCCAATCTCGATTTCGCTAAAACGAGAAGTGCTCTCGGTGCCAGGAAGTGATTCGATGCCAGGAGACGGATTCTCTGAAGCAATAAGCGCGCTTCGTCCTTTGCTATCTGGCTATCGATACGTTGAAGTCCGAGCGCGCGGGCATAGAGGGCGAAAACACCGAGGTCGCTGATTTCCGGAGATTTAATCGGCCATGCTGCCGCAGCTGAGTCTGCGCGGATGTTGATCAGCCGGTTTGAAAACGGAGGTGTTTGCGGAATCCATTCGTTCAACCGCAGGAGAGTGGGATGATCTGCCGCAATGATTTCTTCTGGAAACCATTTGATGATTCTCCCGAACATCGGATCGAGCATGGGTGTATCCGGGTGCCCCTGGATAAAGGTGAGTAAAAACTCGGTAGCCGCATCTTCCTTTCCCTGAGCGGCCAATGCATCAGCTTTACCCAGAGCTGCATGATTGTAGTGCGAAATCGTTTGGCCCTGCGGGTCTGTGAGGAGACTGGAGAACAGGGCTTCCGCCTCTGTGGCGTTTCCTTCGGCTAGTGCAAGCTTGGCATCAAGAAAACTGAAGGTGGGTCGCAGGTCCTCTGATATTGATTCAGGCTCAGGCGAGAGGTTCCGCGCATCCTCTGCGCGACCCAAGTCGATGAGTATTTCCATTCGGCGCAATACGGAGAGTGTGCGCTGGGTTGGGTCGGCAGAGCGTTCAATCAGGGCGAGAGTTTTCAACGCGCTTTCGGGCAGGGACAGGGAAAGTTGCAGGCTCGCTGCGGTAAGTGCTGCCTCATGGGAAAATCTGTTGGAAGGGTCAGCCGCTACCGCGCGGAGTGTATCTGCAGCTTCCGCGAATCTCCCCAGTCCTGCCAATGCCTGCCCTCGCCAAAAAGCGGAATCGGGGAGGTCGCGTATTGAAGACTCCCCCAGTAATTCGAACGCCCGGGTCGATTGATTTCCCCGGACGAAGCTTTCGGCCAGCAGCATAAGAACTTTTGAGCGGTTAACGACGGAGAGGTCCGGGTCTTCTGCCGCCTCCATCAGAGTCGAAGCAGCAACATCCCAGAGACCACTGTCCATCGCACTGTTCGCGAAGTTGAGGGCCTGCTCCGCAGACTTCGATCTGACGTGGCCCGTGCCAAGTAAAGCGAATACTAGGAACTGAAGGAATTTCACTAGGGAAAACATGGAATACGTATCGCGGTGATGAAAGTAATAAGATGCCAAACTTGCAGGTGAAATTTCCATAACCATAATCCTTCGTCTTGCACTTCCCATGGCAAGGTGGTGATTGTCGCTTTGAAATGAACTGCCAATTCCGCCCGTGCATCGATCTCCATGAGGGAAAAGTGAAACAGATTGTGGGTGGGAGCCTGCGTGACGAAGGTCCCGGGCCGACTGAGAACTTTGTTTCCGAGAAGTCGCCTGCTTGGTTTGCCGACAGGTTTCGCGAAGACGGCCTTGTGGGCGGGCATGTGATCATGCTCGGAAAAGGAAACGAAAACGCTGCGCGTGAGGCGTTGGCTGCGTGGCCGGGAGGTTTGCAAATCGGCGGTGGGATTCGTGCTGAGAACGCATCGACATGGCTCGATGCCGGTGCGAGCCATGTGATCGTGACTTCAGCGCTGTTCGATTCAGAGGGACGCTTTCTGAATGATGAACTTGAAAAACTCGTCGGCGAGATCGGTCGTGAGAAGCTGGTTATCGATCTTTCCTGCCGCCGGACGGAAAGCGGTTGGACTGTGGCGATGAACCGTTGGCAGAAGCTTACGGAACTGGATGTCACCGTGGAGACGCTTGATCTATTGCTGCCGTATTGCGATGAGTTCCTGATTCACGCGGCGGACGTTGAGGGACTTTGTAAAGGCGTGGATGGTGAGCTGGTTCGTTTTTTGGGCGAGTGGGGAAAGTGTGCTGTCACCTATGCGGGTGGCGCGGCGACGATGGATGATGTGAAACTCGTCGATGAACTCGGTCGGGGACGTGTCGACGTGACCGTCGGAAGTGCACTGGATATCTTCGGTGGATCTGGAATACGCTACGTGGAACTGGCGGCTATGAGCGGAACTTGATGGAATTGGTGGAAAATTGGCGATGTGTGCTTGTCAATGGGCGGCATATTTCTAGGGTTCCCTCGCTCCGTGCCGACGAACATCCTCGGCCGGAAAATTTTTTATGAATACCAAAGCACTAACTACCGCCGCAAACGAAGCTCGTGGCCTCGCCATGGACGCCGTCCACGCCTGCAACTCCGGTCACCTCGGACTCCCCCTCGGATGCGCCGAAATCGGTGCGGTCCTCTTCGGAGAAAGCATGAATTTCAATCCTGATGCTCCACGCTGGCTCAACCGTGACCGTTTCGTGCTTTCCGCAGGTCATGGCTCGATGTTCCTCTACAGCTGGCTTCACATGTCCGGCTTTGCCGTTTCCAAAGATGATGTCGCGGCGTTCCGCCAGCTTCATTCAATCACTCCGGGTCACCCCGAGTTTCATGAAACCCCCGGAGTCGAGGCTACCACCGGCCCGCTCGGCCAGGGCATCGCCAACGCGGTCGGATTCGCGGTTTCCGGGAAACGCGCCGCGGCTCTCTACAATACCGGCGAGCACACGATTTTCGACAGCCACGTCATCGCATTGCACGGCGATGGCTGCCTTCAGGAAGGTGTCGCCAAGGAAGCGATCGCTTTCGCCGGTCACAACGGCTTGGACAACCTAATCCTCATTTACGACAGCAACGACGTCACACTCGACGCAATGGCGGAACTGACCCAGAGCGAGGATGCGAAGGGCTACTTCGAGTCGCAGGGCTGGGACGCTGTTGAAATCGACGGCAATGATCTTGAAGCCGTGAGGAAGGCCGTTGAGGTCGCCAAGGTGAACAAGGACAACAAGCCCAAAGTTATCATCGCGAAGACCCTGATCGGAAAAGGAATTCCAGAAGTTGCCGGAACTGCGAAAGCGCACGGCGAAGGCGGTGCGAAGTTCATTGAGGAAGCCCGCGCCGGACTTGGTCTGCCGAAGGATGAGCATTTCTTTGTTTCCGAGGAAACGAAGAGCTTTTTCGCCGAGCGCAAGCAGGAGCTGGTGAAGAAATTCGAAGCATGGCAGGCAACCTACGACGCATGGGCGAAGGCCAATCCGGATCTTTCGAAACAACTCACCGAAGGCGTCGCGCTCGCGACTCCGACCGATCTTTCTTCGAAAATTGCGAACTTTCCGGACGATTACAAGGACGCGACCCGTAATGCCGGTTCCAAGGTCATCAACGACCTCGCCAAGGCGATGCCGCAGTTCCTAACCGGCAGCGCCGACCTGTTCGGTTCCACGAAAAACTACATCACGGGTGAGGGCGATTTCTCACGCCTGAATCCGACCGGTCGCAATATCTGGTTCGGCATACGCGAGCACGCGATGGGTGCGATCTGCAACGGTATCGCTTACGACGGAATCTTCCGCGCAAGCGGAGCGACCTTCTGCGTCTTCGCCGACTATGTGCGTCCTGCGATTCGTCTGGCTGCGCTTTCCAAGATCTCGACGACTTTCATCTTCACACACGATTCTGTCGGAGTCGGTGAAGACGGCCCGACTCACCAACCAGTCGAAACCGTCAGCGGCCTGCGCGTGATCCCAGGTCTCGACGTGATCCGCCCCGGCGATCCCGAGGAAACCGCCGGAGCATACATCGCCGCAATGATGCGCACTGACGGACCAACAGCTCTGATCTTTACTCGCCAAGCGATTCCGACCATGTCCGGGATTCCCGCCCAAGAGCGCCGCGATGGTGTTCTGCGTGGAGCCTATGTCGCAGTGAAAGAGAAAGGCGATCTGACCACGATCCTCATCGGCACCGGCTCAGAGCTTCAGCATTGCGTCGAAGCTGCCAAACAACTTGGTGACGGAGTGCGGGTGGTTTCCATGCCATGCGTCGAACGCTTCGAAAGGCAGTCCGCCGAATACAAGGAAAGCGTGCTTCCGAAGTCCTGCACCAAGCGAATCTCAATCGAAGCTGGCGTCACCGACATCTGGTGGAAATACGTGGGAACCGAGGGCAAAGCACTCGGTATCGACCGTTTCGGAATCAGCGCCCCAGGTGGTGTTGTGATGAAAGAACTCGGCATGACCGCCGAGGATGTCATTGCTGCAGCGAAGTAAGATTACTCAATCCATTCTCAAGAGAGCCCGTGGGATTTCGGTCCCGCGGGCTTTTTCTTTTCTAATGGTGAGAACCGTTAGCCCTTCAGCAGATACCGCGATGACCAGACGTAGTTCCAGCCTGAGATCACGGTCAGTGCTACCGCGATCGAGAGGCTGATAGGCATCAGCCATGCGCCATCGCCCCAGGGCTTGGTGAGGGTGTGGAAAAAGGTTAGGGACGAAGGAATATGCTCCATCGTTTCCAAGGTCAGCCAGATAAGACCTGAGATCAGGTAGGTGAGCTGGAAAGTGGTTTTCCATTTCCCCAACCTGTCGGCGGCGAGGACTTGTCCGGCCTCGATGGCAATTTGACGCAGGCCGGTGACGAGAAACTCCCGCCCGATGATCAGCGCAGTGACCCAGACCGGGCAGATGCCCTTGGCGGTGAGGAAAACGAAGGCTGCGCAGACCAGTATTTTGTCGGCGAGAGGGTCGAGAAGTTTACCGAGGGGTGTGACGAGATTCAGTTTCCTCGCCAGCCAGCCGTCCAGGAAATCACTGGCGGCGGCGACAATGAAGAGAATCAGCGCGGTGACATGGCCCCAGGTACTTTCCCAAGCGACGAAAATAATGAACGCAGCGGTCAGGATTAGGCGAGAGACGGTGATCGCATTTGGGAGGTTCACGGGGTTAATTTGCAAAATTGAGAAGGAAAAGGCAACTAGGTGTTGCACTCAATCCGTCTGTCTCCTATCTCCACGGGCACGGAATACCCGAAATATATTATGAGTAACAGTGACTTTGGACTAATCGGACTGGCCGTCATGGGTCAGAATCTTGTGCTGAATGTGGAATCAAGAGGCTTTCAAGTCTCCGTTTACAACCGCACCACCAGCGCGATGACAGACTTCGTCGGGAAACATCCTGACAAAAAACTTGTCGGTGAGGAAACCCTCGAAGGTTTCGTCAACTCCCTCGCATCCCCACGCAAGATCATGATCATGGTCAAAGCCGGTGGCCCTGTGGACGCAGTGATCGAATCACTGCTCCCGCTTCTCGATAAAGGTGACATCATCATCGACGGTGGCAACTCCCTCTACACCGATACCGAACGCCGTGACAAATGGCTCGGTGATCTCGGTTTCCGCTTCATTGGTGCCGGGGTTTCCGGTGGTGAAGAAGGTGCCCGCAAAGGCCCATCAATCATGCCCGGCGGCCCGACTTCCACTTGGGATGTCATGAAGCCGATTTTCGAGAGCATCTCCGCCAAAGTTGAAGGCGAGCCATGTGTTACACACATCGGCACCGGCGGGGCGGGTCACTACGTGAAAATGATCCACAACGGCATCGAATACGGCGACATGCAGCTCATCTGTGAAGCCTACAGCATCTTCAAGAAAGCCGGCTTCACCCCTGCGGAGCTCGCGAAAGTCTTCACCGACTGGAACGACGGCGACCTTGAGAGCTATCTCATCCAGATTACCGCAAAAATCTTTGAACAAAACGATCCCGAAACCGGCGACGCTTTGGTCGACAAGATCCTCGATACCGCAGGTCAGAAAGGCACCGGCCGCTGGACCCTGATCAACGCCGTTGAAAACGCCGTCGTGATCTCCACGATTAATGCTGCGGTTGAAGCACGCATTCTTTCCTCACTGAAAGACAAGCGTGTTGCTGCCAGCAAGATACTCACCGGTCCGGACACCGAAATCTCTGTTGAGAAAGCCGAGCTCGTCAAAAAAGTGCACGACGCACTCTTCGCGTCGAAAATCATTTCCTACGCACAGGGACTCGATCTCATCGCAACCATGGGCGAGGAAAAGGACTGGGGCCTCGACCTCGGCAAGATCGCAGCCATCTGGCGCGGTGGCTGCATCATCCGTGCACGTTTCCTCAACGACATCACCGAGGCCTACCGCTCCGATCCGAAGCTCAGCAACCTGATGCTCGCACCGTTCTTCACCAAGCTCCTCACCGAGTTCCAACAGAACTGGCGTGAAGTCGTTTCCATCGCCTCACTCGCAGGCATCCCGATCCCGGCCTTCAGCGCCTCGCTCGGTTACTACGACAGCTACCGTAGCGAGGTCCTTCCGGCCAACCTTCTGCAAGCACAGCGCGACTTCTTCGGCGCTCACACCTACGAGCGCATCGACAAGCCTCGCGGCGAGTTCTTCCACACCGAATGGCCCGAGGTCATCGGATAAGAAGGGAGTTCTACTTCGAAAATACCTACTGGACGATGTATGGGGCCGAATCAGTGCATGGTCAGGAATGCTTAAAACTGGGCCTGACGGGCACTCCGCGCTTCGCGAAGTGCTCCTTGGCTTCCCCGACAGTATGCATGCCGAAGTGGAAGATGGAGGCGGCGAGCACGGCATCGGCTTTTCCTTTTTCCAAGACCTCGACCATGTGATCGAGGTTTCCAGCTCCGCCAGAGGCGATGACCGGGATACCTATGGCGGAGGAGATGGCGGCGGTGAGTTCGCAATCGTAACCGGCCTGGGTTCCGTCGGCGTCCATGGAGGTGAGTAGTATCTCGCCAGCGCCGCGCCGCCAGACTTCCTTGGCCCACTCGACCGCGTCGAGTCCTACGGGGGTGCGGCCGCCGTGGGTGTAGACACCCCATTTTCCCGGGCCTTCGCGTTTCGCATCGATGGCGACGACGATGCACTGGTTGCCGAAAGCTTTCGCACCTTCATCGACCAGGCCCGGGTTGTGGACGGCGGCGGTGTTGATCCCGACTTTGTCCGCACCAGCAAGGAGCATGGTGCGCATATTGTCTACGGAGCGAATCCCACCGCCGACCGTGAGAGGGATGAAACATTTCTCCGCAGTGCGGCGGACGACATCTACCATGGTTTCACGTGCGTCCGAGGAGGCGGTGATATCGAGGAACACGAGTTCGTCTGCCTCTTGTTCGTTGTAGGCGATCGCACATTCGACCGGATCCCCGGCGTCAATGAGATCGACGAAATTGACGCCTTTGACGACGCGGCCGTTGGTAACGTCGAGGCAGGGGATGATTCGTTTGGCGAGCACGCGGTGAGTCTAAATTTCAAATCTCAAAATACAAACTTCTATGAAGAGTTTGATTTAATAACGCTGTGCTATTCATGGCCTCAAAAATGACTCCTGTGTCGAAAAGATGCCTGCCAACTAGTGGATTGTGTGACCTGTCCCTTAGTTGGTCTCGACCGCCTCATCTCCGCGCGCCGAATACACCCTGACTTACATGCCGATGCACCTCCGAGGAAAATTACTAACTGATGGAGGGAAATTATCCGGAAGCTTCCCGACCAAGGAAAGCTGATGAGAAGGTCTCACTGAAGTCGAGTATTCACTAGTGAGTTCGAGGATACTGCCTCGCTTCAACTGAAATTTTTCGGGAGTTCCGTCTTGGAAACGGATTAGCGGGTGAACCTACCGGAGAAAGCCCATATTTCCCGCACGATCAATCCCACAGTAAGGGCGGCGGATCGCCGCTTCCAATCAGGCGTCTTTGGCTGCACACTCCTTAGCCACTTTGGCAGGGTGCTTCAGTTTGGTGAGAATGTCTCTGGGGTTCATCGCGGCCACGGTTGCTTCGTCCATTCCCAATGCGATAAGACGATTCTTCTGGGTTTTGCGACGTTTCGTTCTCGCTGCATTTGATTTCGTGGGGCGAGTCCTGTTTTTGTTTCGCTGTTCTGTGGTGGCCATTATAGGTATTTCTTTTTCCAGCTGAAAGGAGATCAAGATTTCGTTTCGATTGGCTGGTTCAATCTCAAGAGGTCAGGGTCATAGGTTCGATATCAGCCTCGGTCAACTGGAATAACACATTTAAGAAAACAGGGACTATAGGTCCTCGTCAATGGTTCCGGCTGCTCAGCATATTCCCGAAACAACAACTCAAATTACTAAGCCTAAAACCATCTGGTGGAAATTGGCGGCGGTGTGCTTCTTGCCTTCCTCGCGCTTCTCTTCAAAGCCCGGAGGAGCGCGCCAAATCCTCAATTCGCGAAATCTTCTTCCTTGTCCTCTACTGCGTGAGCTTTGAGCCTCACCCACATGAATATTGCAGTCCTCGACGGATATACTCTCAACCCTGGCGACAACCCGTGGAAGGAAATCGAAAAACTCGGCAACCTCACGGTTTACGACCGAACTCCAATCGACCGAATTGTCGCGCGCGCCAAAGACGCCGAAATTATACTCACCAACAAATGTCCGCTGAACGCTGAAACTCTCGCCCAACTCCCAAAGCTCAAATTCGTCTCAGTTCTCGCGACAGGCTTCAATATTGTAGATACCGACTGCACTTCTGCAAAGGGCATCCCGGTTTCCAACGTCCCCATCTACAGCACCGATGCGGTCGCAGAGTTCGTATTCTCTCTGATCCTCGATTTCTTCAAACGACCCGCCCACCACAGCAACCTCTCTCACGCTGGCGCTTGGGAAAAATCCCAAGACTTCAGCTTCTGGGACAACCCGCGTTTCGAAGAACTAGCTGGCAAGACCATTGGCATTATTGGCTTCGGCCGCATCGGACAGCGTACCGCCGAACTAGGTGCCGCTTTCAAAATGAACATCCTCGGCAACTCCAGATCCCGCTCCGCAAAAACCTCCTTCCCCTTCGAATGGGCTTCCATCGATGAAATCCTCGGGCAATCCGACGTGATATCCCTCCACTGCCCCCTCACCCCAGAAACTGAAGGAATGATCTCCGAGGCCTCAATCGCTAAAATGAAATCCTCCGCCTTCCTTGTAAACACCGCCCGCGGCCCCTTGGTCAGCGAATTAGCCCTCGCCCAAGCCCTCAACTCCGACCGCATCGCCGGTGCCGCCTGCGACGTCGTTTCCGCCGAACCCATCACACCCGGCAACCCCCTCATCGGCGCAAAAAACCTCACACTCACCCCTCACATTGCCTGGGCCGCCATCGAAGCCCGCCAACGCCTCATGGCTATCACCGCACAAAACATTGCCGCCTTCCAAACCGGAAAACCCGTCCACCTCGTCGGAAATTGAGGAATGACCAAGCTGCACACCACTCTCAGCCAACAGGCAGACACAGTTTATTTTTGTCTTGCTTCGTCGAGATTCCCAGCTTACAGCGCCGCAACCCGAAAGGGACCAAAGCGTATGAAAAAACACACACGGAAGTTCAAATCCGCGATGCTTACCTTGGTTAGCCTCGTCCTCATCCCGGGCTGTGCCAATACTGGCAACGCCAATTCGACGGTAATCTCAAAAGCGAAAGAGCCTTATCGGGTTAAATCCGTCCATCAGGGGAAAGCCTCTTGGTATTCCATCAAGACAAATTACGGAACCGCAACTGCAAGTGGCGAGACCCTTTGTAACCACGCGCCGACAGCGGCACATAAGACCCTACCTATGGGCACGAAAGTACGTGTCATCAACATGGCTAACAATAAATCCGAAGTCGTAACCATCAACGACCGCGGTCCCTTCATCAAAGGACGAATCATCGACGTCACAATCGGTACTGCCGAGAAACTCGGCTTTGTGAAAACCGGAGTCGTCCCTGTCAAAGTTGAGGTTCTCACCGAGCACGTCGTTGACGAAGAGTGAACCCTTTGGGAAACCCCAACCCCTCGCCTCGACAAATGTGTCGCGGGGAGTTTTGTTGTGGACTGAGCTATTTACATCCCTGCTTCTCCCCTGGGATCCAATCCACCATCGACATTGCTATCTGAGACCGCTTCAATCTCCTGCATGCAATCGATGACAGGTTTTGGCCGCGGAACACGCACTACCGATCAATGGCTCGCAAACGTCGAAGTCTCGTCAATCAACCGCAAGCAGATCGAGATTGTCGCGCATCTCCCGAAACCTTTGCAATCACTGGAAACAAAGGTCCGCCAAGCAACCCTGCTCCATATTTCCCGTGGTCGCGTCCAAATATCGATCCAACTCGAGAAGCCAGCAGGCTCGGATTCGGAGCAAATCCGCATCAACCCCGCATTGGCGAAATCCTTGGAATCCGCTTTTTCAGACCTCTCGCTGATCATCGGTCGTCAGGTTCTTCCCACTGCTTCCGACTACGCCCGGCACCCCGGCATCCTTGAAGTCGGAGACTCCGAGGAGGTTGATACCGATGCCGCGTGGGAGGCGATCGCTCCGGCCCTTGATAGTGCCATCGCGAACCTCAATGAAATGCGCGCCGCCGAAGGCAAACACCTGCTGGATGATTTTCTCGAACGCCTCGGTCACCTGATGGCTTTCAATCAAACCATCGCCGACCACGCGCCTTCCCGACCGGTTCGACAAAAGGAACTGCTCGAAAAACGCCTGTCCGATCTGGGAATCAACTTCGAAAATGGCGATGAGCGGCTGGCAAAGGAATTGGCACTTTTCGCAGACCGCTGCGATATCTCCGAAGAACTGGTCCGCTTAAAATCGCATTTTACCAAATTCCACGAATACCTCCACTCTACCGAAGCCACAGGTCGGCCACTTGACTTTCTCTGCCAAGAACTATTGCGCGAATTCAACACCATCGGCTCAAAAGCGAATGACGCTCTCATCGCGCAAACCGTAGTCGAAGCGAAAACCGAACTCGAAAAGATACGCGAGCAGGTTCAGAACATTGAATAAGCCCATGGCCTCTCTCAACGAAAGCAGCGGCCAGGACCTTCCACGTGAGAAGATCTATAAATTCGGCGCGGGTGCTCTGAGCAACGCCGAGCTTATGGCGATTTTTCTGAGTTCGGGAATCGTCGGAAGAAACGTAATCGAAGTCGCCGGGGACTTGCTGGACAAATACGGCAGCCTTCAGGAACTCGGGCGGCTCCCTGTCTCAGAATACATGAACAACAAAGGCATCGGCCTTGCAAAAGCTTGCAAACTCGCTGCCGCCTTCGAACTCGGAAACCGACTCTCCAGGGAAAGGTTAAATACACTTCCGCTCGATTCACCGGAACTCATCTATGATCATTTCGCCCACCAGATGAACAACCTGCCGACCGAAACCGCCTTGGTCGTCACCGTCAACAGCCGCCTTCAACACACCTCCACCAGCACCGTTTCGATCGGCTCGGTCAACGAAACCTCCGCACATCCACGTGAGATCCTACGCCCTGTGATTACCCGAAACGCCTACGCTTTTATCCTCCTCCACAACCACCCCTCCGGCGATCCCACCCCGAGCAAGGCGGACTTCCGTATCACCGAGAATCTGGTCAAAGCCGCCGAGATCATGCAGATCCGCTTCCTCGATCACCTGGTCATCGGGCGCCCGTCTCCGGGCAGAGAAGCTTTTTTCTCCTTTCGCTCCGCCGGAACCATTACAAGTTAAAGCGTAATCCCGATGTTCCGCCTCAAACTCGTCCACAATCTGAGAACCGTCTTATGGCTGTTCCTGGTGGCGCTCATTCCCGTAAGCGCCGTCGGCCTTTATTGGGCCAACGAGACGGGACTCCCGGACGAATGGAGGCAAGCGATCGAGTTGGAAATTTCGAAGCACGGCGTCCATGTCGAACTGGGCTCGCTAACGTATATTCCACTCGAAGGATTCGTTGCTAGAAATGTGCGCGTATTTGCGGAAAAAACACGCGACCACGAGATCTCAAGATTGGAGCGTGTGCAACTTGTCCTTGATTACACCAGTCTCGCAGGTGGCGAGTTCCGCGTGAGAAAGGTGGAGCTTCGAAACGCGCAGCTCTCTCTTCCAGTTGATCCGAAAAAACCCGATGGGGAATCGCTGCGGTTCAAAGGCATCTACGGAACGATTTTCATGCCCAACGAAAGGCTTATCGAAGTGCGCGACGCGAAGGCGAAAGTCGGTGGCGTCGATGTCACCCTAAGCGCAAGGCTGCTCGGAAAAAATCCCAGTAAACATGGACCGGACGAGGAGCGAAACGAAGGACGTCGGCGCGAGATGATCGCCAATATCCTCAACGAAATGCAGCACTGGAACTTCGGAACCGAAGCACCTCCCAGCATTCAAGTTGAAGTCGAAGGGGAGCTTTCCGACAAAAACACATTCAAGGCAACGTTCCAGATCGAAGCTCCCTACATCGAGAAACAGCAATACCAACTCACCGGCTTCACCGCGCTAGGTACCCTTTCCGGGCAGCTTCTCACCTTTTCGTCGTTCACCGCGAAAGATCCACGCGGAGCGATTGAGGGCAGTGCTGACTACCAGATTTTCAGCCGCGATGGACACTTCGATATGAAGTCATCTATCGATATTCCACGATTGGTCACATCATGGCTCGCAACCCCAGTCAAGATTGATCTCCTTAACGGAGGTAGCCAAAAATTCGAATTTGCTGGAGAATTCAACCTGAAAGACCTTTCAAAACCCATAGTCAACCTGACCGGTCACGCGCTGCTCGAATCGATCATGTTCCGAGGTATCCCCTTCGACTCCCTGGAGACCTGGTTCTCCTGGCAAGATGGTGATCTTTTTCTCCGGGATCTCAGACTGAAGAGACCGGACGGCATGGCTGAAGGAAAAATTCTAAAAGAGAAGAATATTGTCCGTATTCAACTTCATTCAACCCTGCCTGTCAGACTCTACAGCCCTCTCTTCACGGGTAAACCCCTGGAGAAGGTGATCAATGATTTCAGCGAAACCAGCGAATCTTCAAACGAGATCTTTCTCGATGGTTCACTCGACACTGAAGACCGCTTCGCATGGGCTTATACCGGGCATGGGACACTCAACAAAATGTCTTACCGTGGAGTTCCGTTCGAAACCGCGAACTGCTCATTCATTGTGAATAGTAAAGAACTCGATTTTTATGATGGCTCCCTGACCTTCGACTACTCCGATTACAAATTGAGAAAAACCTACGATGGTCCTGCGTCGGGCACAGCGACCATCGGAAGAATCCGCTACGACGGCGAATCCAAAACCGTAGCCGTCGAGTCCGTTGCTGGCGATATCTGGGCCTCTCCGATGATCCGTCTTTTCGCCCCCGAAATAGCAGACAACATCGAAAAGTATCGATTTCACACCCCGCCCGCCCTCACAGGATCGGGCATAGTCGATGTCACTCCGCAGCGCCGGACCGATCTCACCGTGAAATTCAAAACAACGGGCCTGGCTGATTATGAATTCCTCGGAGAAAATATCACTCTCTCGGAGCCCGTCGCGACCGTCAAAATAGTTGGAAATGAAGTCAGGGTTTCCAAGCTTTCCGCAGAAGTTTTCGGAGGACCTGTAACCGGAAAATTCACCCAAGGTGAAAATTCAAAACTCTCCGGCGAGTTGAGTTGGTCGAAGCTGTCCATGTCCGCGCTGTCATCCACCTACGACTTCGAACTCAAAGGAGGAGGACAGGTCACGGGCCGGATCGAGTTCTCAATCACCGACGGCGATGTGTCCACCATGTCGGGAAAAGGACTCGTCGCCCTTGAGAACGCCACGCTTTTCTCAGTCCCTATTTTCGGTCCACTATCAACCGTGATTTCGAAAGTTCTGGACGACGAGAAGGTAGGGTTTCAGACAGCTCAATTTGCTTTTTGCAACTTCAGGATCGAAGAAGGAATGCTCAGCACGAAGGACTTCCAATCCGCTACAAACTCGGTGGTTTTTGCTGGCGACGGAGCGGTGAACCTTACGAAGCTGGACGTGGATTTCACAATCCGCCTCAATGCCCGCGGCCTGCTTGGATTACTAACACTGCCGTTTCGGCCATTCTACGGACTCTTCCAGTTCAGGGGCACTGGACCACTTAAAGACACGACTTGGGAAAACGTCCATTTCACCTCTCCGCCCGAAGATCTCAACGAGATCCTCCTTTCTCCACCACCCAAGGCACTCATCATCGAGGAGTAGCCTCGACTGGACCGTTTCGAAAAACAAACCTGCGAAGCCGAGTACGAAGTAACCTGGACTGCTACAGCCTGCTGTAGCTTTTGGGTAATGCAGCCCTGCTGCGAGCCCGGCGGCATTGGCATGCAAGAAACCCCGTTGGGAAACCTCGGCTTGCCCCGCTCGCAGCAGGCCGCTTTCCAGGGACTTCGTCGGAGATTCTACCTAAATACGCGTTCATTTCTAACCGCGTCCCTAACGCAAAAAGCCGTTACTGACCTTCTCCCGGCCGATCGCCGTCTCAGGTCCATGCCCGGAAAGGACACGGGTCTCGTCCGGCAAGGTGAGGAGTTTTTCCCTAATCCCGGAAACCAATGTCTCGAAATTCCCACCCGGCAGGTCGCACCTCCCGACCGAACCCGCGAACAGCGCGTCTCCAGCAAACACCACCCCTTCCTCCGGAAAATAGAACGTGATGCTGTCCAACGAATGCCCCGGCACATGACTGACATCCACCTTCATATCAGACCAGCGCCCTTCTCCTTCGGAAATCAATTCGTCCACTTTAAAACTTCTCACCTCCGGCAACCCCCAGCTCGAACCATACGATTCCAAAGTCAGTTCCTTGGAGTATTCCGCCCACCCCATCACTTTCACTCCACGTCCCTGCAGTTCCGCGACATCCTCAACATGATCGTAATGCTGGTGCGTCAGATACAGCGCATCAACCCTCACTCCCCTGTCATCCAGCCATCCCGAAATTCCCGATGGTGCGTCGACAAGAAAATTCCCACCTACCGTTTCCACCAGATATCCGTTTGTCTGTGCCATCCCGCCAGTGTAATTTGAAATCTTCATACACCCTTTCTCGATCAAAACCGCTCCATTTGCAAACCACGACTTTCACCACCCCCGCAATGCGCAAACTCACACCCGAACTTCTCGACCACCTACCCCACGACGATCCCGGCGCCATCCGCTCACGCCGCGACCTCCGGCGCATCAATACTTTTATGGGAAACGACTCTTGGATCCTGAAAAATATCACCCACGAGACCGAATCCATCACCGAAATTGGCACGGGTGACGGCAACCTGCTTTCAAAGATCCACAAAAATTTCCCCACCATTCCCATGATCGCCTGCGATCTCGCACCTAAACCCGACACCCTGCCCGACTCCGTTGAATGGATTCGCGGAAACCTCCTCGAATCAACTCCAGAGCCCAGTGGCGGCACTCTCATCGCGAACCTCATCCTCCACCACTTTACCGACCAGGAACTCGGACAACTCGCCCCTTGGATCTCCAGCTTCGACACGATCATCGTCAACGAACCCCTCCGCTCCGCTTTCCCGCAAATCCTCGCTCGCCTCGCCCATCCATTCATCCACGCGAACACCCGCCATGACATGCGCGTCAGCATCGAGGCGGGATTCGTCGTCAACGAACTGCCCACCCTTCTCCACTTTCAGGAAAAAGGATTCGTCGTCAGGGAAACTTCCACATGGCAGGGCTCCCTGCGCATGCTAGCTTCACGGACTTGATTGAAACGATCACCATCATCGGAGGCGGACTGACCGGACTCTCGCTTGCCGTCGCGCTCCGCAAAAACGGCATACCCGTGCATCTGCACGAAGCCGGAACCTATCCCCGTCACCGTGTTTGCGGCGAATTTATCTCCGGCGTTACAACCCGGACTCTCGAAACCCTCGGTATCGCCGAGTCACTCTCCGACGCCGCCAAACACACCTCCGTAACCTGGTTTTCCGGAAACAACCTGCTCCGCGAATCCACACTACCGTCCCCCGCCCTCGCGATCTCACGCTACCTCCTCGACGACCGCCTCCAACAACTCGCCCGCGAAACCGGCGTGGTCCTCGAAACGAATTCCCGCAAATCATCCGAACCCGACCAACCCGGCATCGTCAAAGCCTCCGGCAGGATTCCCACCCGCGGCAAGTGGATCGGTCTCAAAGCCCACGTCCGCGACATTTCCACCACCGCCCATCTCGAAATGCACAGCGGACCCACCGGCTACCTCGGAATCACACCGGTCGAAGACGGCTGGCACAACGTCTGCGGCCTCTTCCATATCGACCGCACCATCAAAGCCAAACAAGAAGCCCTCCTCCCCGCCTACCTGCGCGAAAACCAAAACCTAGCCCTCGCCGCCCGCATCGAATCCGCCGAATGGCGACCCGAATCCTTCTCAGCAGTCGCCGGCTTCGACCTCGGCAACCAACCCGCCACTCCCGGGGTATTCTCCCTCGGCGACTCCCACGCGATCATCCCCCCGTTTACCGGAAACGGCATGACCATGGCCTTCCAATCCGCCGAAATCGCCCTCCCCCACCTCATCGCCTACGCGAATCAAAAAATCGACTGGCCCTCCGCCCGAGAACGCACCGAGAAACAGCTCCGCAGGCATTTCCGCAAGCGCATGACCGCCTCCAAGCTCATCCATCCCCTCCTCTTCGAAGACGCAGCCCGCCACATACTCAAACACGCCCCCCTCTCTCCCATCCTCCACCTCATCCGCTAGCAAATTTTTCCCACTGATCACTGATCACTTTCCACTCGGCACGTAAAAACATGTATCTGCAATCCATCGCCACCGCCACCCCCCGCAACCACTTCAGCCAGGAGGAAACATGGACCCACCTCCTCAACCACCCCGAAATCGGCAACCTCAAACCACGCTCACTCAACCTGCTCGAAAAAATCCTGACCAGCCCGAACGCCGGAATCGAATCCCGCCAGTTCACCGAACCCGATCTTCGAACCGTTTTCGAAAAAGACGCCCAATCCCTTAACCACGCCTTCGAAAAACACGCCCCCGCCCTGGCCAACGCCGCCCTGACCAAAGCACTTCAAAAAACCGGAGTTCTCCCCGAAGAGATCGACGCCCTCTTCGTCTGCACCTGCACCGGATACCTCTGCCCCGGCCCCTCCAGCCACATCGCGGAAATCGCCGGACTCCGTCCCAACACCTACCTCGTCGATCTGGTCGGACTCGGCTGCGGCGCAGCGATCCCCGCCCTCCGCGCAGCCCACGGTTACCTCGCCGCTAACCCCACCCACACCGTCGCCTTGGTCGCTGTCGAGATCTCCTCCGCCGCCTTCTACATGGACAACGACCCCGGCGTTTTGATCTCCCTCTGCCTCTTCGGCGACGGCGCAGCAGCCGCTATTCTAACAGGTGAAAAATCAGACGACTCCAAACTCAAGTTCCACAGCTTCGATACCCACCACGTCCCCGCCGACCGCGAGAAAATACGCTTCACCAACGCTGGAGGGAAACTAAAGAACCAACTCCACCGCAGCGTCCCCGACCTCGCCGCCCAAGCAGTCTCCATCCTTTACGACCGCCGCAAAACCGACCCCAACCAAATCCTAGCCCACTCCGGCGGACGCGATGTCATCGACGCCTTGGAAGCCATCCTTCCTCCCTACCATCTCACCGAAACCCGCGAAGTCCTCCGCCGCCACGGCAATATGTCCAGCCCCTCGGTCCTCTTCGCACTGGAAGAACGCCTCCGCACCCACCCAGAAGAAACCTCCCTCTGGCTCACCGCCTTCGGCGCCGGCTTCGCCGCCCACTCCTGCCACCTCTCGATAAATTCTAAACCTTAAACTATAAATTCTAAAGCTTAAGTCCCCCCTCCAGCCAAGTCTCCCCACTGATCACTCGGCACTAGCTGACTAAACCATGCCTCCAACTTTCGAACAACGCTTCGCCCAACAGCAACGCCCATCCGGTTTCCCAGTGATGAAACAGCGCTGGGCCGAACTCGGATTTTTCCACTGGGCCTTCGACCCCGGGATCATCGCCGCCCGGCTTCCGAAAGATCTGCACGTCGATACCTTCGATGGAAAAGCCTGGATGGGTGTCGTCCCCTTCCTCATGCAGCGCATCCGCCCCGTCGGCCTGCCACCCCTGCCATGGCTTTCATGGTTCCACGAACTCAACCTCCGCACCTACGTCCACGACGAAAACGGAAACCCCGGTGTCTGGTTCTTCTCACTCGATTGCAACCAGCCGCTCGCCGTGGAAATCGCCCGCCGCGCCTTTAACCTGCCCTACGAACACGCAAGGATGAGTTCTGAAATCACAGAACAATCCGTCCACTACCGCAGCCTACGGAAAGCCCACCACCTTCCGGAAGCAGTCTACGAATACCCCCGCCCTGTCGCTGCCGCACCAGCAAAACCCGGCTCCCTCGAATGGTTCCTAGTGGAGCGTTACTCCCTCTTCTCAGCCGATAGGAACGGAAAACTCCACACCGGCCGCGTTCATCACACCCCCTACCAGATCGAGCCCATGCCGACGGGCACCTGCCCGACCACCGCCTTTGCCCTCAACGGTTTCCCCGAACCCGAAACACCCCCAGTCTCGATGCTCTCCGCCGCCCCCGTCGAAGTCACCATCTTCCCACTGAGGCGCATCTGACACAAGTCCCTGGCGGATCCTGCTCCAGTCCGTTCGCGGCATATTTTACTCCACGCCATCATCTGAATTTACACTTTGTAAGGACTCTCCTAGTCTGTTTGTATCCTCTTTGTGAAATTCTTCTGCCTCCTTTTCTTTTCCGCGCTCCATCTCCCCGCTGCGGAACCCATCATCTTCGACAACCTCCCCCTCGGCTCCGAAGAATCACCACTGATTCTCCGCACCTACATGCCGGATCCGGATCTCGATCCAGCCTACTTCGCCCACCACGGCACCGGCGCGAATTCTCCCAAATACAATCCTGGCAAAGGCGACGACGTGGGCGGCGAATACAAACCCATCAAAGGCCTGCCCGCCACCATCGGCGTCAACCACGGCCCTGCCCTCTCTTACGCCTTCGACACCATCGAGTGCCGTATCGCGTATAGCTGGCAGGGCGGATTCCTCGACATGTATCCCTACTGGGGCGACCCGGAACGTGGCAACCGGCTCAAATACAACTATGTCCCCCACCTCGTCGGAATCCTTTTCCACAAAGCCGATCCCATTTCAAAAATCCACATCGACGGCAAGCCCTTCACAGAACTGGCCGACCCAAAATACATTGGCTACGACATGAAGGACGGCTCCCCTGTCTTCCGCTTCTCACGCGGCGGGCATGAATTCTCGATGAGCATCCTCCCAAACAAGGAAACGCCACTCTCCTTCAACCTGGCAATCAGTTCGCCCACCGTGAAATCAATCACCTACGGAGATGACGTGAGCACCCGTTCCGGCAACGTCATGAAACGCACCATCACCGGCACCCGCATCGCCACTTTCCAGGGCTTTCCCCGCGATACGAAAATCAAAGAGGCCACCGTCGCCAACGGCCAACTCCTCTTCGATAGCCTCGGCTGCTCCGCCTGCCACTCCATCGACGGCTCCCTGGGCCACGGCCCAACCCTTGCCGGTCTCTACGACAGCGAGCGCATGATTGAAGAAAGCAAAAAACCCATCAAAGCCGACACTGCCTACCTCCTAGAATCCATCAAAACACCCAACGCCAAAACCGCAAAAACCTTTCCCCAAAACTACATGCCCCCCTACAAGCTCTCCGACCCCGAATACCAATCCCTCGTCCTCTTCATCCAATCCGTCGCCAAAGGCGAGTAGGAAACCACCCGCGAATCCGAAACGATGAAAACCAATAAAGTATTCTCTCTGCGTTCCCTCTGCGACCTCTGCGCCTCTGCGGTAAAAATTCTCTCCCTCGCCACCCTAGCCACGCTCGCATCGGCCGGCAGCTTCAAAGACTCCTACAAACTCGAAAACATCAAGCTCCCCGAAGGCATACCACCCGAAGTCGGAGGCCTAGCCTTCGACCCCGAAGGCGAACTCTACGTCTGCCTCCGCCGCTCAGACGTTTTCCGCGCCACCCCCACCTCGAACCCGGATGAATTCGATTGGAAACTCTTCGCCTCCGGCTTCCACAACGGCTGTGGCATCGTCGCCCCGGAGCCTGGGAAAATCGTCGTCTCCCAGATGGCCGAACTCACCTCCGCGCAGGACACCGATGGTGATGGCCTCGCAGACAGCTACCGCAACCTCGCCGATGGCTGGGGCCTGTCAGGAAACTACCACGAAACCAATGACGTCTGCTCCGATGGCAAAGGCGGCTACTTCCTCGCCATCGGCACCGCATCCTACAACGGCCCGACCTTCGAACACACCAAAGGCGAATACTCGAAAATCGGCCGACGCGGCCGCAATTTTTCCTCGGTAAAATACCGTGGCTGGATCATGCACCTCGACAAAGACGGCACACTCACCCCATGGGCTTCCGGCTTCCGCATGCACAACGGCATCACCACAGACCCGGATGGCGAAACCTGGTGCTCCGACAACCAGGGCGACTGGAAAGCCATCACCCCTTTTTATCACATCGAAAAAGGAAATTTCTACGGCCACCCCTCCTCCCTCGTCTGGGACAAGGACTGGCCCGCCGACAAAGATCCGCTGCTCACCTACCGTAACGATCTCGACGCCTACAACAAACACCGCACCAAAGCCGCAGTCCTCATCCCGCACGGCTTCTGCCGTTCCGGCGCGAAACCCATCATCATTCCCCGCGACGGCTCCTTCGGTGAATATTTCGCCGGCCAATTCATCCTACCCGACAACAACGGCACCCGCCTCTGCCGCATCATGATCGAAAAAGTCGACGGCGTTTACCAAGGCATGGCCACCTACCTGCTCGAAGGCGGCGGCCTCCGCTCGGGCAACAACCGCCCGGTCTTCTCCCCTGACGGCAAACAACTCTACATCGGCCAGACAGTCCGCGGCTGGGGAAAACCCGCCGAAGGACTCCAGCGCCTCAGCTTCTCCGGTGGCACCCCCTTCGACCTCGCCACCATCAACATCACCAAAGACGGCTTCCGCCTCAACTTCACCAAAACCATCCCCGAACTCAAAGCCGACGATATCCAGATCTCCAGCGCCACCTACCAACCCCGCTGGACCTACGGCTCCGGCCCGGATGGCAAACGCGACCACAAAGTCACCTCGATAAAAACCGACGGAAAACAATCCGCCACCATCTCTCTCGAAGACTTCGAACCCGAACGTCTATACGAAATCAAACTCCCCTCACTCAAAGACTCCGACGGCAACGAAATCCACAACCGGACTTTCTACTATACCGTCCACAAGATTCCCGGCGCGTAGGTTGGCGCTCGGATGGAAGAAACAACAACATGGCGGATCAAGTTTTTAGGCTTCCAGCTACGCCCTTTCTTAACCAATGTCTCCGCGATGTCCCACGAACATATCGATGTCCGCTACGTAGCCAAGCTTGCCCGTCTAGATCTCACGGATGATGAGGTGAAAACCTTCCAGTCACAGCTCGAATCCATCCTTGGCCATGTCGAAACACTTTCCGCCCTCGACCTCCCCGATAATCTCGATCTCGACGGGAATGACACCCTCGCCATGATGCGCGATGACCAACCTCTCCCGAGCCTAGCTCCCGAACTCGTCCTCCAAAACGCCCCGGACCAGGCCCAATCTCAAATCCGCGTGCCTAAAGTCGTCGCCGACGCCTGATCAAAGGCTATCTCAGCATCTCAGTTTTTTAGATTTTCAGCATTTATCCTAAACATGACTCTCACCGCCCTCCGGCAACAATTCCTCAACGGAGAAACCACCCCAACCAAGATCATTGAAGACCTTGCCGGGAAAATCAAAGCTCGCGACGAGACAACTAAAGCGTTCGTTTCATATAATATAGAACGATCGCTTGAAATCGCCGGTAAAGCGGATATTTCAAAGCCGCTCGGAGGCCTCCCGATCGCCATCAAAGACAATATAAACACCTTCGGCCAGCCCTGCACATGCGGTTCTAATTTTCTCAATAAAAGTTACGTATCTCCTTATGATGCAACGGTTATCAAAAAATTATTAAATGCTGGAGCAGTCCCCTTCGGTAGAACCAATATGGATGAATTCGCGATGGGTTCCGCAACCGAGAACTCAGCCATCCAACTCACCAGAAACCCGCGCGACCCCGAGCGCATCGCTGGCGGATCTTCCGGCGGATCCGCCGCAGCCGTCGCGGACGGAACAGCCTTCGCCGCACTTGGCTCTGACACTGGTGGCTCCATCCGACAACCCGCCTCCCACTGCGGTGTGGTTGGCCTTAAGCCGACCTACGGGCGAGTTTCCAGATATGGATTGGTCGCCTTCGCTTCCTCCCTCGACCAGATCGGCCCCCTCACCCTTTCGGTGGACGACTCCGCACTCATACTCCAGGCCATCGCCGGTCACGATTCAAGGGACACATCGTCCCTCGACGCTCCGGTTCCGGATTACGCCGCCACCATCAACGACGGAGTAGAAGGCCTGACGCTGGGAATACCCGAAGAATACTTCTCTGACGGCATTCATTCCGGCGTTCGAAAAAATGTGGAACAATGTATCCAACAACTTGAACGTCAAGGAGCGAAGATATTACCGATATCCTTACCATACACCTCGCATGTAGTTGCCGCCTACTACGTGATCGCCCCTGCCGAAGCCTCTTCAAACCTCTCCAGATTCGACGGCATTCGCTACGGAAATCGATCAAAAAACGCCTCCGATATCATCGATGTTTACCATCAGTCGCGGGAAGAAGGTTTTGGTCCCGAGGTCAAACGCCGCATCATCCTCGGCACCTACGTCCTATCCTCCGGTTACTACGACGCTTTTTACACCCGAGCCCAGAAAGTCCGCAAGCTGATCACCCGCGATTTCACACAGGCGTTTGAAAAAGTCGACGCGATCATTTCACCAGTCACCCCGGCTCCCGCCCGCCGCATCGGTGCCTGCGCCGACGATCCACTACAAGACTACCTTTCCGATATCTTTACTATCGGAGCCAATCTCGCCGGCATCCCCGCAATCTCGGTCCCCTGCGGAACCACCGCCTACGACGGTGCCCCTGCCCTTCCGGTCGGTGTCCAAATCCTCGCCCCTCACCTCGGCGAACCCATGATGCTCCGAGTAGCCAAAGCCGCCGAAGGTGCATCTCTTCATTGAGAGTTGAACATTGAAAGTTGAATCTTAGAGAATGACCCTCGCCTACTGCACCAACATCCATCCAGCTGAAACCTGGCAGGAAACCCTGCGGGCCCTCGAAACCCATGTCCTTGCCGTCCGGGACCGGCTACTCGAAGCGGGAGATCAACCACTCGACCAACCCTACCCCATCGGACTACGCCTTTCCGCAATCGCTGCCGCCGAATTACTGCGCGGCGGAAATCTTCCTCACTTCAAGGATTGGCTGGATTCAAACAACTCTTACGTTTTCACGATCAACGGCTTCCCCTACGGCTCTTTCCACGGCACACGGGTCAAGGAGCAGGTTTTTCTTCCCGATTGGACCAGTCAGGAACGCGTAGATTACACCCGCAACCTTTTTAAAATCATTGCCGAGATCGCGCCGAAAAGCGCCGGTGGCTCGATCTCAACCCTACCCGGATCCCATAAATCCTTCCAAGCGGACGAAGCACCGATCCGCAAGAACTTGATCGACATGGCCTATTTCATCGAGGATCTCGCTCAAGAGCATCAGGTCGATCTGCACCTCGGACTCGAACCCGAACCACTCGGTCACTTCGAAAACACAATTGAAACCCTCGCTTTTTTCGAACGCTTGAATCAAGACGCGAAATTCTCATCGGTGATAGCAAAACGGATCGGCCTCAATTTCGACTGCTGCCATTTTGCCATCGAATTCGACGACGCCGCCAAATCCCTGGACACCTTGGCTAACCAGGCAGGCATCCGCCTCTCGAAAATCCACCTTTCCAACGCGCTCAGCTTGGAACCCTCCGATCCCGCAGCAATCGACGCGATCCGTAAATTCGACGAACCCACTTATTTCCACCAGGTCATCGCCAGACGCCCGGACGGAACCCTTGAGCGATTCAAAGACTTACCGAACTTCCTCTCAGCCGTGGACAGCGGAGAAACCAACCCCGCCGACTTCCTCGAAGCCCGCGTGCATTTCCACATCCCTCTCGATGCAAAACCCACCGCTCCACTCGGCTCGACCCATATCCACGTCGAGGAAACCTTGGCTTGGTGCCTGAGACACCCGACCGCCTGCCAGCATTTCGAGATCGAAACCTATACTTGGGGCGTCCTGCCCGGAAATCTGCAACGCCCCGTCGAGCAACAAATCGCCGCAGAATACCGATGGGTGCTCAAACACCTTAAATTCTCTTCCACTGCTCACTGATCACTGCACACTAGGCACTCAACTCCATGAACGACATCAAAATCACACTCCACACATCCGCTGGCGATATAGACGCGACCTTTTACGCCTCAAAAACCCCGCTCACCTGCGCGAACTTCCTCAATCTCGCAAAGCGCGGCTACTACGACGGCATAGCGTTCCATCGTGTCATTGAAAACTTCATGATCCAGGGTGGCGACCCCACTGGCTCCGGTCGCGGCGGCCCGGGCTACAAGTTTGCCGACGAATTCCATCCGGAACTCCGCCACCGCTCCCCCGGCATATTTTCAATGGCCAACGCCGGACCCGGAACCAACGGCTCCCAGTTCTTCATCACTCATGGCGCGACCCCGCATCTCGACGGGAAACATTCGGTGTTCGGCCAAGTCACCAACGGCCAGGACGTCATCGACAAGATCAAACAAGGCGACAAAATCACATCAATCACCATCCACGACGACACCACCGAGCTCTTCGCCGACCAGAAAGACCACATCGAACATTGGAACTCCATTCTAGATAAAGCCTGATTCAGTCAATCGCTTAACACCTCGATCCAGAGCCACAACTCTTCGTTTAGAGTTTGAAGTTTCCCTCACCATGCTCCTCGACGTCCAACACCTGACCACCCGCTTCCACACCCGCAATGGTATAGTCCATGCCGTCGAGGACGTATCGTTCAAGGTCCATCGTGGCGAGACATTGGGGATCGTCGGAGAATCCGGCTCAGGTAAATCTGTCACCTGCTACTCGCTTCTCGGCCTGATTCCCACTCCTCCCGGGCGTATCGTCAGAGGCACGGCGATGTTCGACGGAGTGGATCTACTCAAAGCCACTCGCAAACAACTCGGCGGAATCCGTGGCAAAAGGATCTCAATGATATTTCAGGACCCGATGACCTCGCTGAATCCTTACATGCGTATCATCGACCAAATCACCGAACCTCTGGCGCTACACGAGAACATCAAAGGGAAGGCGGCCCGCACCAAAGCGATCGACGCTTTGGCGGAAGTCGGTATTCCCGACCCTGAGAAACGCATCGATTCCTTTCCTCACGAGTTTTCCGGAGGCATGCGCCAACGGGTCATGATCGCCATGGCTCTTATCACCAAACCCGAACTCCTGATCTGCGACGAACCAACAACCGCTCTCGACGTTACCGTCCAAAAGCAGGTCCTCGATCTGATCAAGGACAGACAGACAGAGCTCGGCACCTCGATCATTTTTATCACCCACGACCTCGCTGTGGTTTCGGAAGTCTGCGACCACGTCAACGTGATGTATGCGGGTCGTATCGTCGAGAACGCCACCCGCCAGGAGCTATTCAGCAACCCGCTGCACGCCTACACCCGTTCGCTCTTAAAATCAATCCCCGCCGCCCAACCCAAAGGTCAGCCCCTGATCACCATCCCCGGCCTACCGCCAAACCTCGCCCACCCCCCCGAAGGCTGCGCTTTCAAACCCCGCAACCTCCTCGGCAAGCCGGAGCTCTGCGTCACCGATCACCCGCCCGAGCTATCGGAAATCAGCAGCGACCATTTCGTCCAGAACTGCCCCGGATGTCTGGCATCCGCGTAGGTAAATTTTCCAAACTACAGCACCAAGGATCTCTCCCAACATGGAAAAGGGATTTCCTATCCCTTCTCTCCCAACTCACCGATATAAAGAAATCCCGGCGCCGTTGCATCCCCGAATACGAACCGCGACTCAGCCGCTACTTCGGCACTTCACCCGGCCTCTGGCTCCGCCTGAAACTCGCCTTTGAACTCATGCGCACCGCACGCGAAACCGACACTCTCATCAACCGCGAAGAGCAGTCACATGCGGCTTGAAGCCATACCCCCAATGGGAAACGATCAAAATGTTGCAATGCGACTCTTGATCCGAAATATGCAGACCTTTTGCCAAGAGTCCGTGTGTTTATCGTATTTGAGTGGATTGGAGGGGCTGACGCTGGTCTGCCACTCCAATGCCGCTAAGGAGTGGCAGACCAGCGTCAGCCCCTCCTCAGCCATATTTCCTCCAAAGCTTGTGGTGGCTAGCCAGGATATTGAACGTCCTTTTATTTACGAAGCTACTTTTGGCAAAGGGTCTGACTGAAAGTTTTGGACAGTGAGTCGGCGGAGTCGATGGGGAGCACGCGCGGCTCCACCGCGTGTACCGGGTTGCGCCCTCGCAGCCCGGCGGTTGGAATCAAGAGGTGATATCGCTTCGGGATGCTGCCCCCTCGGATTCTGCTCTTTCAGTTGCACCCGACGTATTGTGCGAAAGAAAAACCCCACCGGCCTTGCAGGCGGTGGGGTTATTGAAGTGGTATGGAAATACAGGGAAAGGAATTGCAAATTCCTTCTCCATATTAGCGCCTGCGGCGGAGCAGGGCGAGGAAGCCGATGGCTCCGAGGAGGGCTGTGGATGGTTCAGGAATTGCGTTGAATGCAACGGTGACAGCTGTAGTCACAGCGCCACCATCAGAAGTGTAGACATCACCATAACTACCGGCAGTTGCCACATCACCATAGGACATAAACACATGTTGGATTTGACCCAACGGCTGGTGGAACACGGGCACCGCCGCATTGTTTTGCTGACCGCTTCCGGCTCGAAGCCGAAGTCGTTCATCAAAGGTTTGGAATCCAATGGGATCGAGGTCGGTGACTTCAACCTGCCTGCCATGGAGCGGACTCCGGAGGGGGTTCGGCGGTGTCTTGATTCTTTATTCTCCCTCACGCCGCCCACGGCGTTGCTGATCGACGAGCCGATTCTGTTCCTGTCTGTCCAGAGTGAACTCGCGAACCGGGGAATTTTCGCTCCGAAGGATATTTCTCTGATCAGCCTCGACAGCGATCCCGCCTATAAATGGTACAGCCCGTCTGTTGCGCATATTCACTGCGACATGGCACCAGTCAGCCGACGGATCATCCGTTGGGTGATGAATGTGAGCAGAGGAAAGGTCGAGAGGAAAACGGTCTACACAAATTCGGTCTTTGTGGATGGCGGGACGATGGGGGCGGTTCCGATGGATGGGCAGACGAAGCAGGCGCAGAAAGACAGGCTGTTTTGAAGATGTAATCCCCAAAATTCAGATTCCAAGTGTCTGGTGTGTTTCATTGCACCATTCTTATTTTCTTACCTTGAAGCAGGCCGTGCCGTGTCTTTCGAAGTCAAACACAACATCGCAACATCTTTTAATTTTGGAGCCAGATCTACCAATCATTTCGCCGGTTTCTGGTTGCGCCTGTAACTCGACTTTGAATTCATGCGAACCGCACGTGAAAACGGCGAACGAATCCTACGCAAGTAGCCATTTCCTCCGTATTTATTTGGCAGCAAAATGCAGCAACTCCTCATTTCCACTTCCGTGGAGGGCATCGTGACCTCAGGTCCCACTCCGGAATCCACTGGAATCTCGTTGTGGCAGGTCGTTGTTTCGGTAGACCTTGATCAACGTCAATAACTGCGAAATCAAATGTTTGAGATCCCTACCCCGCCGGCTGTCTGAAACACATTTCGGCTCTGCCCATTCCCGGAACACGCTCACGCCGGGAACTATGTCCGCTCCATGCTGAAGAGCGGCCTCCACCGATTCGAAATGATGGTGTTTTGCAAGGAACACCCGGTGGGGTTCCATTACCAAAGTGAATCCGTGGTCGCCGTATGCCTCGGAAAACGCGCCGTCGATCGTGATGGCTTTGCCGCTTCGTTTTACGGGTGATTCGCCGCTTTCAATCTTCACCGGAACATGCCCGTTCACAATCAAACCCTGTTCGGGATCAACCCCAAACTCGCTGAGGACTTTTTCACAAAACCAGGCTTCGTGGATCAGCGAAAAGTATGGGTTCTTCACCTCCTTGTGTGGTCGTTTGTCTTTGATCAGATATCTCTCCAAGGTTGCGATAAGGTCTTTCCCGAACAGCGGCGACTGTGGCCCGCTCCACAAATACCACATCAGATCAAGATCATCCCGCGCCGGGCGTCCCTCCATCATACGGTAAACGACACGGTCGATTGAATCGAACATTTCCCTTCCGCAACAAGCTTTCCCATCGATCACCATGGGCAGGAACTCACCCTTGGCATCCACCGGAACACATGCGTGGAAGATCAAATGCTCTTCACGTTTCACAGCCATGGCCCCCTTTTTCACCATCCACTGCATCTGCTCCCAGAGCTTTGAACTCGCCACAAACGATTCTTTCAAACGGTTGAGACAAAGTCTTTCGGCCTCGCTCAACACATAGGGATCAGCAGGGTCAATCGTCGGGAAATTGCGATCCATCAGATCGTATTCCACGCCATCCACCACGATCGTCCCCGCGTCGAGATCCATCCGGTGAAGCAACATCCGATTCTGCATTCCCCATTCAGGGTGCCGTGCGATCACCTGCCCCTCAAGTTTCCACTGCATCACCGCAACCGCCTTCTGCATCCTCGCGACAGTGATCTTGTCGCGAATCCCATCGCGCTTTGGCATAAAGCACTCCGCCGGATCTTCGCCATAGCTATCCTTGGCCAGCGCCTCAAGCGGGATCAGGGGAATTCCATAACCTTCTTCGAGTTGGAAAAGCCGACGGTAGCGTAGGGAAACCCGGAGCACATGACAGATCAGAGCTTCGTGACCGAGACACGCGCCGAGCCAAGCCACATCGTGATTTCCCCAAACAAAAGAAACATTCGGCTGTTGCATGAGGTAATCGACCACCCGGTCTCCCCGCGGCCCCCTGTCCCAGCAATCTCCGGCAATGATCAATTCGTCGATGGCGAGATTTCGAATCAACCGACAGATCAGGTGGATCAGATGGAGTATCTTTCCCCGGCTGGCGAGAGTCTCGACAATCGCCTCAATGTAAACGCTCTCACGGTCAGTGGAGGGAGCATGCAAAATCTCACTGAATAGCTCACCGTATTCGGAAGGGAAAAGCGCACGCGAATGTTTGAGGCTGCGGCGCGAGGCGAGGACACGCACTACTTCGAATAGTCCTCCCAGGTTCCTCATCGCATACTCCTTCTTCGCATCGGCATCGTGAAGAGTCTTTTCCAATTCAGCAACGACCTCCGCTGGATAGAAAAGGAGTTTGAGAAATTCTTCGAAGTAATCGGGCGCCATCCTTTCTTTAAGCAGACCTTCCACCAATGGACGCAGTGTTCCCGACGCGTTATTGATGACATGCCTCAGCTTCTTGTCCTCCCCATGAATATCGCTGATCACATGCACCGTCCCTCTGGGCAGAGTGAGTTCAGCGGAAAACCGGGCAATCTCCGCGATCGCACAATCGATGTTCGGGACTTCCCGCGCCAGCGGACGCAGCATGGCTATCTCAGCCACAGAATCAGTTTCGGAGTCTCTGCCGTCTTTCACATTAATACCCTAACCTTTCCCAGCCAGCCCTCGCGATCATTTTCGCCCCAGCCCATCGACTTCCCAATTTCCAGAGTTCACCTCATTCCTTCTTCGCCGTCTTGCAGCTCTACAGCAACCTCGAAAAAACTCCTTTCCGCATTGGTAAACCTGCACTAATAAAGAGCCATGTCGTTCATCGCCCGCCTCCTCCTCTGCCTCTGCGTTTTCGCAGGGATGGCGTCGGGCATGATTCACACGACATCTCACGATAGCCACGACGAATGTGCGCACGCGCATTCCAATGACCACCACGAAGGCAGCACCGATCCTTCCCATCCGAGTCACGATAGTGACCATCCGGACTCTCCGCATCATCACGATTGCTGCCACTACCCCGCAGCTGACCGCACGACAATAGCGATCACGATGCCCTGCTCTTTCCTAACCGATTTGGTGGAAATCTCCGCCGACCGCTCGCTCGTTCCTGATGAGCCCTTGTTCCTGTTGGACAAGCCGCCGTTGATCTGAAGTAGCCCGTCCGGTAGCCACTTCAGGCTCCGGATGTCAGACCGGCGTTGCATATCGCAACGCCCGGACACCCCGCACCGCGCACCTTTGCGGGCACCTGCTTCATCAATCAACCACGCGACTTATTTCCCAACACACATGAAATACATTCTAACAGCGTCCACGCTTCTCTGCCTGTTCGCACATCAACCTCTACTCGCCGAACCTTCGGAGATACTTTCCTACGAAAGTATCTCGTCACGGGTCCGCAGCGGCAACCCCGAGCTCGCCGCCGCACGCTTCCGCATCGACGAAGCGGTCGGTCTCATAAGCCAGACAGGCCGCCTTTCCAACCCTACCTTCGAGACAGGCATCGACCACAATATCAAATCCGCCGAGGGAGGGATCGAAATCGGATTCTCACAGAAATTTCCACTCACCAACCGACTCGCCTTGGAAAAGGAAATCGGCGCAGCACAGATCCAAGCCGCCGAGCAGGAAGTCCGCAACGTCGAGCGCCTGCTGGTCGCCGAGGCCCGTCAGGAGTTCGTAAAGGCCCTCTCCATCCGCGAACGCAAAACGCTCCTCAAAAAACAAAAACAACTCGCTTCCGAACTCGCCAAATTCATTTCCGATGCATCGGAGCGCGGCGAGATATCCTCTCTTGATGCCGCGCAGGCCCGCCTCGAAGCCCTGCGTCTCACCATCGAAGAACGTAGATTGGAAACCGAAGAAACCGCGACCCTCGGAAAACTCAGACCCATCGTCGGCCTCGCCCCGGGAACCACGGTCGTGCTTTCCGGTAACGCTCCTTCCATCACGCTCCCCGCCTCCAAGCAAATCATGCGCCCGGATCTCTCGGCTGCGAAAATCAAACTCAATGCCGCAAACACCGGAATCGCCCTCGAACAGGCGCGCCGGAAAGACGACCTCGAAGCCTCGATATTCGCCGCCGGAGAACGAACCGAAGACGCACCCGATGGATTGGAAAACGAGGGCATCATCGGCTTCAGACTAAAAATCCCCCTGCCCTTCTGGAATGACAACCAGGGAAACATCGACGCGGCAACCGCCCGTCGAAACCGGCAGGAACAGGAGATCAAAGCCCTCACCCGCGCCATCAACCACGAGGCGCAAACCGCCATGACCGAGATGCGCCAGTGGGCGGATCTGATCGGAGAATTGAACAACACCCTTCTGCCGCTCGCGAAGGAGCAAACCGATCTCTTGGAAGAAGCCTACCTCCAAGGCCAGGGCGACCTCCAATCGGTGCTCAGCTCCCGCGAACGCTCCCTCGAAATGCTTGCCTCGAAAATCGACGCAACCCGCGAGTTCCGACTCGCACGCATTCGCTACAACGCCGCCACCGGCAACCCATGATTCCCTTCTCCATTTCAACCTCTCTTTCGAACATGAAACACCTTCCCAACACCCTCTTCTCTCTGGCCTCTGGTCTCTGGCTTCTGGCCTCTCACGCAAATGCAAACGCAGCCGACACCGTCATTCTCGACGAGGTCGGAATCAAAAACCTTCAGATCCAAACCGTCATGGTCGAGGAACAGGATTTCCAAAAAACCGTTTTCGCCATCGGCCGGGTCGAGGAAGTCCCGGGAAACCAATACGCGGTCTCCTCACGCATTCCCGGCAGGGCCGTGGAAATGAACGCGTTCATCGGCGACTTTGTCAAAAAGGGCCAAGTCTTGGTAAAGGTCGAAAGCCGCCAACCAGGCAATCCGCCACCCACCATCGAACTCAAAGCACTTCGTGACGGCTTGGTCGTCAACACCCACATTCTCCTAGGTCAACCGGTCGAACCGGGCACCGAACTCTTCGATATCTCGGACCGGACCGAAATGTGGGTTGTCGCGCAGATCCCCGAACAACTCGCTGCTGGCATCCTGCCCGGAACCAAAGCACACATCTCCTTCCCCGCACTTGGCGGCGATCCAATCATCGCGGAACTCATCCGTTTCGGCGTCCAGGCCAACCGCTCCGCCGGAGCGGTCGAAGGTGTGTTCAAAGTCCCCAACCCCGACCGGAAACTCCAGCCCGGTATGCGTGCTGAGTTCGAAATCGTCGTCGCCACGCGTAAGAATGTGATGGCAGTCCCTGAGGAATCCCTGCAGGGCGGCCCGGCGAACCGAGTCGTCTACGTGAAGGATTTCGACCTCCCGAACGCCTTCATCCGCGCCCCTGTCGTCACTGGCGAAACCGGTGCGGGAATGGTCGAGATTAAAAAAGGATTGTTTCCCGGCGACGAGGTCGTCACCCGCGGATCCTACTCGCTGGGCTTTATCGGTAACGACAGCGGAATCTCCCTCAAAGAAGCGCTCGATGCCGCACACGGACACGAACACGCGGCAGACGGATCGGAATTGGAGCCAGGCGCGAAAGCCGAGGAACACGACGATCATGCCGGCCATGAAGACCACGCTGAGCATGGAGATCATGAAGAACACCACATCCCAACCTGGCTCATCGCCTACGCCGCAGTAACCAGCATCCTAACCGTCGTCTTCGGGCAACTTTTCTGGAACTCCAAACGCCGGAACCACACCCAATCCGCCTGACCCGATGCTGAACCACCTCATACGCTTTTCACTGGCGCAGCGCGGATTGATTCTCGCGATCGCTGTCGTCCTCCTGGTCTTCGGGGTCAAGAAGACCATGGAAACACCCGTCGATGTCCTTCCGGATCTGACCAAACCCACGGTCACATTGCTGACCGAAGCCAAGGGCTACGCTCCCGAAGAGGTCGAAACACTCATCACAATCCCGCTGGAAAACTCACTAATGGGAGTCAGCGGCGTGGACCGCATCCGCACGATCAATGACATTGGACTCTCGCTGGTCTTCGTCGAGTTCGACTGGGGAACAGACATCATCACAGCACGCCAGTATGTCCAGGAACGCCTGAGCGGAGTAAACGAAAACCTTCCCGACGGAGTCACGCCCTACATGACCCCGGTTGCCTCGCTGATGGGAGATATCATGCTGGTCGGCCTGCGCGATCCAACTGGAAAAACCTCACCACGCGACCTCCGGGTAATCGCCGATTGGGTAATCGCACGCCGTATCCAGTCCATCCCCGGCATCGCGGAAGTCCTGTCCATGGGCGGCGGCGTCAAACAGGCACAGATCCAGCCTGATCCGGAAAAAATGCTCCTCCACCAGGTTTCTTTCGAAGAACTCAAAGAGGCAGCCTCGGAAGCGGTGCAAAACACCACCGGCGGATTCCTGACCGACCGTGCCAGGGAAATCATGGTCCGGAACCTCGCCATGACCACCGACCTCGAAACCATTGGTGCAACTGCGATCGCAAGCCGTGGAGACCACGTCATCCGTATCAAAGACGTTGCCGAAGTCGTCTGGGACATCGAGCCCATGCGTGGCGACTCCGCCATCGGAATCGCCAACGGAACACCTGATTCCGATGGCAACCTCTCAAACCGGGGAGTCATTCTCAGCATCCGCAAATCTCCAGGATTCGATACCCTGGCCCTCGACAAGGAAGTCCACAAAGCCTTGGACGAACTGCGCAAAACGCTTCCCGAAGGCGCGGAACTCGTCCCGCTCTACCAGCAGGCAGAGTTCATCAACCTCTCCATCGGAAACCTCAAGGAAGCACTCATCGACGGCTCCATCATGGTCGCCATCATCCTGTTCCTCTTCCTCCTGAACATCCGCATCACTCTCATCACGCTCACCGCGATCCCGCTCTCGCTGGGTATCACCATCCTGACCTTCGACATGCTCGGTCTCACAGTGAATTCAATGACACTCGGTGGCCTCGCAGTCGCAGTCGGCATGGTCGTGGATGACGCCATCGTCGATGTCGAAAACGTATTCCGAAGACTCATGGAAAACGCAGCTCTGGAAACACCCCTACCGCGTCTCGAAGTCATCGCCCGGGCCTCCGCCGAGGTCCGTTCCTCCATCCTTTACGCCACGGTTCTGATCATCCTCGTATTCCTTCCACTCATGGCCCTGAGCGGAGTCGAGGGTCGCCTGTTCACACCCATCGCCATCGCGACCATCATCAGCATGGCTGCCTCGTTTGTCGTTTCACTGACCGTGATTCCGGTTCTCAGTTCGCTACTCCTAAACCCGAAACCCGGCAAGGTGCATCGCGATTTCATCCTCGTGCGATGGCTGAAAACAGGTTTCCGCGAAACATGGCTCCGCTTCGCCATTTCCCAACCCCTGCTGGTGATCATCATCACCGGTGCTTTGGTAGGCATGAGCTATATCGCCTACTCAAACATGGGTCGGAATTTCCTGCCCGCTTTCCGTGAACCCAGTGCCGTCGTCGCAACAACGCTAGCACCTGGCACCTCTCTGAAAAAAACCACGGAAATCGCAGACGTCGCCCAAGAACGCCTGCTGGAAATTCCGGGCGTCAAAACCGCTGGCTATCGTGCCGGACGGGCGGAGCGCGGCGACCATGTGGTCCCCGTTTCCACCGTCGAATTCGATATCGAATTCGAAGAGACGGAAGATCGCGGGCGTCAGGAAATCCTCGATGATATCCGCACGACTATGAACGCTATTCCCGGAACGTTCAGCGCCATGAGCGGTCCCTTGGCAGACCGGGTCGGGCACATGCTCAGCGGGGTTTCAGCCAAGGTCGCGATCAAAATCTACGGTCAGGATCTGGATGAACTACGCAAACTAGGCACCCAAATCGCCGACATCGCCCACGGCATCCCGGGACTGGAGGAAGCACGCGTCGAACAACAGGCACCGGTTCCGCAACTGCGCATCGAACCCGACCCTCGTCGCGCCTCCGCCTACGCCGTCACGCCCGGCTCTCTGACCAAAGAAATGAGTTCCCTCATGGGAGGTGAAAAAGTCGCGGAAATCTACGAAGGTGTCCGCACCTACGACCTCGTCGTCCGCCTGCCACCCGATTGGCGGGAGAATCCGGAACGCCTGAAAAACATCTACATGGATACGAAATCCGACCAACTCGTCCCGCTCGGTTCGGTCGCAAACATCCACCAGGCAAGCGGCCCGAACACAATCCTGCGCGAGAACTCACGCCGACGCTTCGTGGTTTCCATCAACCCGACTGTCACCGATCTGGTATCATCAGTCGACGAACTGAAACGCCAGATCGAAGAAAAGGTCGTCTTCCCCGAAGGCTACACCATTTCCTACGAGGGCGAATATCAAGCCCAGAAGGAAGCATCGAAAACCATTGCCATGACATCGGCGGTGATTTTCTTCGTCGTCGTTTTCCTGCTCTACTCATTCTTCAAAAGCTTCAATCTGGTGTTCCAGGTTCTGACCATCATTCCAGTCTCACTGATCGGTGCCATCCTCTACACCCGCTTCACTCTGGATAACGTCAGCATCGCGACCCTGGTCGGCTTTATCGCCGTCGGCGGGATCGCCGCACGAAACAACATCATGCTAGTCTCCCATTACCTGCACCTGATGAAACACGAAGGCGAGGGCTTCACCGAAAGCATGATCATCCGCGGCACCGAGGAACGCCTCGTCCCCATCCTGATGACCGCGCTCTCTGCTGGCTTCGCACTGATACCCTTGGTTCTCGCCGCCGACGAACCCGGAAAGGAAATCCTCAATCCCGTGGCCATCGTCATCGTCGGTGGTTTGTTGAGTTCGACTCTGCTCGGCCTCATCGTAACACCATCGATATTTTACCGCTTTGGTCGCAAGGCAGCCCTCAATTCCATCAAACAAAACTCAGCCGCAACTATTTAGTATCCAAACCCCAAACAACCATCTCCAAAAAACAACATAACAAACAATATGAAAACAAACATCAAACACTACTTGAACATCATCGCCGTCACCTCAATCGGACTGACTCTAATGGGAACCGGACAACTCCTCGCTGACGAGAAAGATCCCGCCGACCAAAAACACGAAGCGGCGGAAGAAAAAATGAAGGCCGGACCAAACGGCGGGAAGATCCTTCACAGCGTCGAGCCTCACGTTGAATTCTTCGTCACCAAGGATCGCAAGATTCAGTTCACTGCCCTCAGCGAAGATGGAAAGGCCATCCCGATCGCGGGTCAATCCATCAGCATCATCGGTGGAAGCCGAGCGAACCCGACACGCATATCATTTAAAAAAGAAGGCGATATTCTCGTCTCCGATATCGCGGTTCCAGAGGGCAACATGCTACCACTCGTCATCCAGATCAAAACAACACCGGAAAGCAAAACCGTCATTGAAAAATTCAATCTCAACCTCTCCGATTGCCCGACATGTGATTACCTGGAATACGCTTGTATCTGCGGACATGATGAGGAAAGTCACGTCGACCAATAATCATAGCCCGCCAACAACTCGATGTCCCACGACCACCACCACTCTCACGGAAGCAGCGGTAATCTCAAAATCGCTTTCTTCCTGAACTTCGCGTTCACGATTATCGAGATTTTAGGTGGCCTGTGGACCAATAGCATCGCGATCCTCACCGATGCGATACACGACGCGGGTGATACCGCTTCATTGGGCCTCGCCTGGTATTTCGAAAACCTGTCAAAACGCGGCAGGACACCCCGGCACACCTTCGGATTCAAACGCTACCGTCTGCTTGGCGGACTCATCATCGGCCTCGTCTTGATCGTCGGCCTTGGCTTCGTTCTTTGGTTTTCGGTCCAGCGTTTGTTAGATCCCCAACCAGTCAACGCTCCCGGAATGATCGCCCTCGCAATAGTGGGTATCACCTTCAACGGAGCCGCCGTCCTACGCGTCAGGAAAGGTAGTTCACTCACGGAAAAAGTCGTCAGTTGGCACCTGCTCGAAGACGTGCTCGGCTGGGTCGCCGTGCTCATCGGCGCCGGCGTGATGTCAATCTGGGACCTGCCCATCATAGATCCGATCCTCTCAGTTCTGATCTCCCTTTTCGTCCTCTGGAATGTGACGCGGAACCTCAAAAACGTCGTCAAAGTTTTCCTCCAAGTCACACCCGATTCCTTCGACCTCGAGGAATTTGAGAAGTCTCTCGCCGTCATACCCGGAGTGTCGGAAACCCACCACGCCCACGTCTGGTCTCTCGATGGCGAAAGCCACGTCCTGACAGTCCACGTGGTTATGGAAAAACAAACAGTCCGCGACGACATCACTCGCGTGAAACAAACTATCCGCGACCTACTCGATCCCGAAGATTTCACCCACGTCACCATCGACATCGAACTCCCCGGCGAACCCTGCCTCAGTTCTCAAGAGTAGCTAATGGAGAGCCGCGCTTTCAGCCGGCTTCTTCCTACGCATCCGCCAGCGCCCTACCAACACCCTTCACCTTCACCAAAACCTCCCCGTCTTTCAAATTCCCTCCCTCATCAAATGCCTCATGCGCCTTGGGCAGACTGAATTCCTCCTCCAGCACCTCGACTTTGATATTCCCCAAAAACGGCCGTAAAAACCCAAGGCTCCTCGCCCCCCCATAGCCACCCGGCGATGCCGAAATGATCGCGGCCTTCTTCCCGGCAAAAGCCGCCAACGGAGCCTCATCATCCGAATCCGCCCGCGAAACCCAATCAATCGCATTCTTCAACGCCGCCGTAATCATGCTGTTGTATTCAGGCGAAGCGATCAGAAGCGCATCATGTTCTTCAAAAAGCTTTTTTAGCTTCTTCGCTCCTTCCGGCTTGCCGGATACCGCCTCGTCGTCCTCGTTGAACAATGGCATCGGATAGTCGCTGAGCGAAATCACCGTAACCCCTGCCCCCGCTTCCCGCGCACCCTCTGCCGCAATTTTCACAAGGCTCTGATTGAACGACCCAGCCCGCAGGCTCCCACTAAATGCCAATATTTTCTTCATACCCGAATTCTTCCTGAAAGTTTGAATTTTGAAAGTTGAATTTTAAAGGCTCGGATAATCCGTATAACCCACGGGACCCGAACCGTAAAACGTCTGCGGATTCGGCTCGTTCAAATCAGCTCCAGTCCGGAAACGCTCAACCAAATCCGGATTCGCAATTGCCAGTTTCCCGAACGCCACCGCATCAGCCTTGCCTGCCAGAATCACCTCGCGTGCCTGCTCCGCAGTAAAATTCTCGTTCGCGATAAAAACCCCTCCGAACGCATCTTTCATCGAAGGCCCGAGCGGCGGCGTTTCGTGATTTTCCCTTGCGCAAATGAACGCTAACCCGCGTTTTCCAAGTTCCTCCGCGACTTTCAAAAACAGCCCGGCCAAATCCGAGTCCCCCATATCATGCGCGTCACCCCGCGGAGCGAGGTGCATCCCCACCCGGTCCGCTCCCCAAACACCAACCACCGCATCAACCACCTCCAGCATGAACCGCATCCGGTTCTCCACGCTGCCGCCGTATTCATCGTCACGCTTGTTGGTCGAGTCCTGAAGGAACTGGTCGATCAAATACCCGTTCGCGCCATGGATCTCGACCCCGTCGAACCCCGCCTTTTTCGCGTTCTCGGCACCGCGCTTGTATTGCTGCACGACCTCTTTGATCTCCTCGATGGAAAGCGCCCGCGGCTCATCAAACCCCTTCTCCGGCCTGACAAGACTGACATGACCCCCAGCCCGAACAGCACTCGGAGCCACAGGCTTTTTCCCGTCCAGATAGATCGGATCCGAAATCCGCCCCACATGCCAGAGTTGTGACAGTATCACCCCACCTTTTCCATGAACCCGGTCAACAATCATCTTCCAGCCCGCCGTTTGCTTATCAGACCAGATCCCCGGCGTGTCCGGATAACCAACCCCCATATTATCCACCGAGGTGGCTTCCGTCAGAATCATCCCGAAACCACTGCGCTGCTCGTAATACTCACTCATCAGGTCATTCGGAACCCGCCCATCAGAAGCCCGGCAACGGGTCAAAGGTGCCATCACCACACGATTCGGAACCTCAATGGCACCGACTTTCAACGACTCGAACAACGGATCCTTCATTTTGTCCACAACATGGACACCCATACACATCACCCGTCAAAACGAATTCCATCTGGAAACCTCCAAATCCCACCTTCCTTGAGAATTGAATTTTGAATTTTGAATTTTTGCCCCACGATTCATTCATGAAGTCGTTCCTGATTACCTGTTGCAACGCGACCTGTGCAATTCCAGAGGCCCAGCGCGAACTCTTCAAAGGTTCCGAGGATCTTGTGACCTCCACCGAAGGTTGGGAACCCGGCGCGCTCAATCTCGCCCAAGGCCTCGCTATGAAATTCAGCACCCCGCTGGTCCATGGTGATGTCAGCCGCCTCCTATTCGATCTTGAGGAAGAGGGAGATAAACAATGGAGCAGTATCTCAATGAAAATCCCGGAAGGCAGCCGCTCACGGCTCGGCGAACGACTGAATCATAAATTCCGTCACGCTATAGAAATGAGACTGGGCGAGGATTTTAAACGGAACGATACCATCATCCACCTCGACATTCACACCGCACCGATTGACGACGGCAGAATCATTTTTGAATACGCGGGCGATCCTATCGCAGAAAATTATGCGTCAACTGCTGCCAATCTCATCAAAGACACCGAAGTCGTTTCAACCAGCAAAGCGCTCGACAGTCCAAGCCCGTTCAACAACTGGATGCTCGAACAGAACGAGGGAGGAAAAATCGGAGTCGTCCGCATCACCGTCTCCCAGTCGTTTTTCATGAAATCGATTCCCCTCCGTTGGGAGACCGCCAAAAAAGTCATCATCAACGCCGTCTCCAACGCCGGAACATGATCGGAACCCTAAACTCGACACGGGACTTTCACCCGTCGCCTATTACTTGAAAGTTGAATTTTGAAAATTGAGAATTCCTGGCTCCGCCGCGCCATCACATCCCCGGAATTCACCCAACGCCTGGCTCCCCTAGCCATCGGCGGTCGCCCGGTCGTGTTCGACCACGCCGAAGAAGCCTCCCATTCCTTCTTCGTGGCGCTCGCCTGCACCGCCGCATCCGATCTCGGAAAAAAACGCCACTGGATCATCCACGAATCCCCACGCCAGCGCGAACGCCTAGCCACCGAACTCGAACTCTGGGGCATCACCGCCCTCGTTCTCCCCGATTCCCCGGTGAATCCCGAGGACGAGCTCCACGAAATCCAAGATCCCGAAACCGCCGCCGAATGGTTCGCCATCCTCGAAATCCTAGCCACCTCCGACTCCTTCACCATCCTCTGCAGCTCGGAAAATTTCTCTCAATACGCCCCCTCCCCTAAATCCCTCCTCTCCAACCGCACCCACCTAAAACCCGGCCTAACCCTGGACCCCACCACCTTCGCCGAAACGTTGGCCTCCCACGGCTACGAGCGCTTTCCCACCGTCACCGCCCGCGGCCACTTCGCCATACGCGGCGGCATCCTCGATCTCTTCCCCTTCCAGTCCCCCCGCCCCCTCCGCCTGGAATTCTTCGATACCGAACTAGAATCCATCCGCGAGTTCGACATCAACACACAAGCATCCACCCGAAAAATAGTAGAAACCAATCTCCTCCTAACAGAACCTCCAGCAGTCGCCACCATCGCGGATTATTTGCGCCCTGCGGACGTGAAAATTGTTATTAGGACAGATCAGTCAAATCCGTCGGATCGGACAGATCTCTGCGACTTCCTCATAACCGAAGGCACTTCCACCTCCGAAGAAGACTTCACCCTAGCCACCTACGCCTCCCCCCTAGGCACCTTCGACGCCGGCGACTTCGTCCTCGACGAACTCCGCCGAGAAACCTTCTTCAAACAGCTCAACGACTGGCAACGCGACCAGTGGGACATCGGCATCGTCTTCTCCACCAAAGGCGAACTCGAACGCTTCACCGAACTCTCCGGTAAAGACCTAGAACGAGATCTCGGCCTCACCCCAGTCATCGGCGAACTCTTTGCTAGCTTCACCCTCCCCGTCACCAAGCTCGCCGTCCTCTCCTCGTCGGAACTCTTCGGTCGCTACCGCACCCCCGGTGCCGCCCGACGCTCCACCGTCGAGAAAGCCCGAGCCATCCGCGCCCGAGCCACCCTCGACGACATCGAACCCGGCGACCTCGTCGTCCACTACGAATACGGCATCGGAAAATTCAAAGGCATCGTCACCGAAGAGGAAGGCGAGGAACTCCAGATCGAATACAAGGACGGCTCCATCCTCTCCGTTCCGTTAGAACAAGCCCACCTGTTAGGAAAATACATCGGAGTCGGCGGCAAAACCCCCGACCTCAACAAACTCGGCAATGCCACCTGGCAGAAAAACCGCAAACAAGCAGAAAAATCCATCCTCGATTACGCCGCCCGCCTCCTCCGCATCCAGGCCGAGCGCGAACACGAAAAAGGCCACGCCCACCCCCCCGACACCCGCTGGATGTTCGAGTTCGAGCAATCATTCCACTACACCGAAACCCCCGACCAGAAACAGGCAATCCTCGACACCAAACACGACCTCGAATCCGAAAACTCCATGGATCGCCTCATCTGCGGCGACGTAGGATTCGGGAAAACGGAAGTCGCCATCCGCGCCGCATTCAAAGCCATCACCGGCGGCAAACAGGTCGCCCTCCTCTGCCCCACCACCGTCCTCGCAGAGCAACACTGGCGCACCTTCCGCGAACGTTTCTCCGACTACCCGATCCGCGTCGATCTCCTCAACCGCTTCCGCTCCGCCACCGAAGTCCGCAACACCATCAAAGGCCTCGCCGACGGCTCCGTCGATATGGTCATCGGCACCCACCGCCTCATCTCCGGCGACGTCTCCTACAAAGACCTCGGCCTCGCCATCGTCGATGAAGAGCAGCGCTTCGGAGTCGCCCACAAGGAGAAATTCAAAGACCTCTTCCGCCAGATCGACGTCCTCACCCTCTCCGCCACCCCCATCCCCCGCACATTATATATGGCACTCATGGGCGCGCGCGACATGTCCACCATCGACACTCCGCCCCCCAACCGCCTCCCCGTTTCCACAACGGTCACCGCCTACGACGAACGCATCATCCGCGATGCCATACGCCGGGAAATCAAACGCGGCGGCCAAGTCTTCTTCCTCCACAACCGCGTAAAAACCATCGAGATGGTGCACAAGAAGCTCAAAGAACTCGTCCCCGAAGCCCGCGTCCTAGTCGGCCACGGCCAGATGGAAAAACACGACCTCGAAACCGTCATGCACGCCTTCGTCAACCACGAAGCCGACGTCCTCCTAGCCACCACCATCATCGAGACCGGCATCGACATCCCCAACGCCAATACCATCCTCATCGACCGCGCCGACCGCTTCGGCCTCGCCGACCTCTACCAGCTCCGAGGCCGCGTCGGTCGTGCCGGAGAAAAAGCCTACGCCATCCTCCTCCTCCCCCGGGAAATGATCACCCAAGGCGATGCCAGAAAACGCATCCACGCCATCAAACAATACACCGCCCTGGGCTCCGGCTTCAAAATCGCCATGCGCGACCTCGAAATCCGAGGCGCCGGCAACCTCCTTGGCACCAAACAATCCGGCCACATCGCCCAAATCGGCTTCGACCTCTACTGCCAGCTCCTCCGCCAATCCGTAGATCGCCTAAAAGGCAAAAAAGACCCCTCACTCCAGGAAACCACCTTCAAAGCCGACTTCATAGTCCCCACAGAAACCCAATGGGTTTCTAGAGTTCAGAGGAAAAAAGATCCGTCCAATCAGTCGGATCAGACCGATCTCCCCGCCTTCATCCCCACATCCTATCTCTCCGACGCCAAACTCCGCATCAACGCCTACCGCGAGCTAGCCGAAGCCAACACCCCCAAATACATCACCGCCCTCGAGAAAAACTGGATCGACCGCCACGGCCGCCTCCCCCAGCCCGTGCAAAACCTCATCACCATAGCCCGCATCAAAGCCGAAGCCGCCTCCAACAGCGTCTCATCAGTGGAACTCTCCAACCAACGCCTTATCCTCCACCGCAACGGCTCCCCTATCCTCCTCGACGGCTCGCGCTTTCCGAGACTCACGAAATCCAAGCCTGCGGAGAAGCTGGAGGAGACGCTGGAGATGTTGAAGAATTTTTAGGAAAGCCTCCACTACTTTTTCAATCGGAAGTCGATTTTCGGCATTTTGTTATTTTGAAGAAATTCCGTGTATCCAGAAATCTTACTCTTCAGAGTAGACGCGTCTCCGCGCCTTGAGTCGGGGTGGCGTCTCCGCCGCCTGTCAAAGAGCATTTCCCACTGCGGGCGGAGACGCCCAATTCCGCCGATCATCGGCGTTTTGCGGGGTCTTGTTCCTTTCAGAATTTCAGTTTTCAGCGTTTTAGTTTTACCGAAACCCCCGCCCTCCGGTCCGGCCAACGGCTCTTTCAACGGCCTTCGTCCCAAAAGCAAATTCCTAGTCTGACAATTCGTCACAATGATTGCGACAATTGTTCTAATCGGTATCCGGAATTTCTTAGGCCTGAGTGACGGCGAAGCAGGTGGGCAAACGATACGATGCTCTTGCGCTCCCGAGGGATTCGCCTTTACCTTTCCACAATGTTCACAAGAAAAGAAATCAACCACCGGATCGAAGCCTATGCCGCGGCGGTCCGCAACCGGGACGCAGAGGCGGTTTCGAATCTGTTTGCCGAGCAGTTTGATCATGTTGTTCACGGGGCGGGTGGCGATCCGGAGAACCCATGGAACACGAAAAAAGAAAGCGACCGCGACGCCATCCGTGCGATCTATGAGGGTTTCTTCGCCAAAATGCAGGAGATGGAGGTCGCCTACACGGATCGGATAATTGATGTAGATGAGAACGCGGCGGCCTTGGTCGTGCGGGTCCGAGCCGGTGGCGTCTGCAAGGAGAACGCCCTGCAGCTAAAATGGGACAAGAAAGGCAAAATTGTTTTTTTCTACAATTGGTACGGCGAGGCGGTCAGCTAATCGGTTTGTTGGAGGACAAGTGAAAGGGGTCGGTCCCCACAAAGTAACATCCATCTCAATTGCCCTCGCTCCGCTCACGCCATGCAGTGAGCCATTTCCTCCTCCGGAAGTGGGTTGATAGTAGCGCTTCGCTAGCGCGGAAGGGGGCATTCCGCCCGTGCCGGCCTGGCCGGTGGGACTCGCGGGAAGCTTGCCGACTACAAATGGAGCAGCCTCAAAAGCTAGGGAACGGGCTAGGGGCCGGACTGGCTGGCGATCGTACCGGGTGATGCGTGCGTTCGAACTGGCAGATGACGCTTACGTTCCACGCGGAAGGGCGGGATTTTCTGAGGTATGACAGAGGGAGCTTTGGTCGACCTGCTGTGACGGTTCTGAACGTCCTTTGACTCCCCTACTTGGCCTTGAGTTCACGCCCTGTTGTCCACTGGATCGCGTTGATTAACATCTTTATGAAATCCCGATTTTCAAAATCGGCGCTCCATCCGAGTGAGGTGTAGAAGGCGAGCCCCGAGTTGCCATAAGTGTTGGTCCATGCGAGCGGCTCCCGAAGGTTGCTCTTCTGGCCAACACCCGAAAGGAGGAGGGTTGTTTTCTCACCGAGTTTGCGGTTGTAGTAGAGCTTACCAGCGCGATTCCAGCCCTCCAAGCCCTCAAGGCCCTTCAATATCGGGTGGATTCCGGCACCCTCGGCGATGCTCACGACGACCGGCTCGTCTTTCCCATGGCCGGAATAGCTGCCGCCGAAGACGTTCGCGTCGATATCGAAATTTTGGAACGCATGGCTGGCGGTGCGGATGCCGATCATCGGTTTTTCGGCCTGGATATGGTGCCGGATGAATGCGAGCTGATTCTCGGGAAGATCGATGCGCCGGGAAAAAATGATCGCGACGTCCGCATTGGCCATAGCCTCAATCCCGGGAAGGTCTTTGCCCTTGTCGCGCCCCCACGAGGCGGTCACCGCGACGTTGGAGAATTCCTTTTCGAGAAGTCGCTGCAAGACCCCAAGGGATTCTTCGGATTTGTATTCGGCCGACCCCGAAATGAAATGGATACGCAGGTTCTGATCCGCTTGCGCGGTGAGGCCGCCCGGGGCAACCAAGCATAACAAGGAAATGGTAAGGAGGATTTTCATGAGAGAAGTCATCGGGATTGTTATCGGAAACTCACGCCATGTAAATTCACAAAAGCGGAACAGTTTCCTTAAATATCGTCATTCAATCGGACGCCCTCTGATTCTCCCCAACCCGGCTGGCGCGGAAATCATTGGGGCGTTGGCCGGTGGACTTGAGGAAAGCGTCGGAGAAATATTTTTATAACTCCCGAACCCGCAGCACTCGGAAATACTCTGTAAATGAATGCCGGTGCTCGCCAGTAACTGCCTAGCCAAGGTGACCCTGACCCGTGCGATCTCCTTACGCATAAGACCCCATTTATATCCCTCAACCGCAACCCGCCACCATAGCTTAATCTAGCCTTTCAGTGGCCGGAGTTTGAGGTCCACATTTGACCTTCAGGCCATGATCACGCTCGAGAACGGTTCTCAGACGCCGGCTGCCCAGGCACGGATCGATCATGTAAATCTCGTCGAGCAACCGCTTGATACGGATGTGTTCCGGATTTTCTGCGACGGCTTGATAATCCACCGACGAGCGGGACACACCGAGGAGCTTGCATTGTTTTCTCATGCTCAGTTCGGGATGCGATTTTTCCACCAACTCGATGCGATCCCTCACAGTCCGAGTTGTTTCGACTTTTTTGTCAGCCAGTCCAACTCGACCGCCTGTTGGCCGATTTTCGCGTGGAGCCGCGCTCGCTCGCTCTCGAAATTCTCCGCCGCGCTCTTGTTTGCACCGGGCGCGAACGTATCCGCCGCTCCCACCGTCATGATCTTCTTCCACTCGGAGACCTGCACCGGGTGGACGTCGAAACCCTTGGCGATCTGCCGGATGGTTTTGATGCCCTTGAGCGCTTCGAGCGCCACACGGGCTTTAAATTCGGGGTCGTTTCTTCTGCGTTTTGCTTTCATTGTTTGGGTTTTTGGTTCGGTTTTATAGACCTCACCCGCACACCACAATCATAGCTTAGCCTCTGGCCTGAATTCCGGGATCCGGCTCACAATATCAGTGCCACCACGGGACACCTTGATGAAATGGATTTCATCGGCGGGGTATGACTTCGACATCACATTGGCAAAGCCAAACTCGGGACCAATCAAGTTTTTCTTGATTGCCGCCTTGTTGCTTTGGAGTTCTTTCAAACTCAGCCACTTCATGGAGAAGTCCCGTTTACTCAGACTCTTCGTTGCATCCCATATCCGAACCTTACTGCTTACGGCTTCATCAAATTCCAGGCCGCCTTCCTCAACATGACCACCACCGGCCATGTTGGATTGGCCCGAAAGGATGAAGACCATGGCCTTGGCTGACACCAAAGTAGGCAAGCAAAGCAGGAGGATAGAGAGAAGAATGTTTGTGTGTTTCATGGTGTTGCTCTTTCTTTGGTGATCGATTCACTGGTCATAACTGTGGAAATACGATTGGAAGACACTCACCGTTCCCATTGAGGCTCCAACAGTGCGCTGAGACGATCAATCACAGGTTTGGCGTGCGGCTTGTCCGCGATATTGATGTTCTCCATCGGGTCGAGTTCGTGATCAAACAGCATCCGATGGGTGATGGTGCCGTCCTTTCGCCACTCGGTGTAAAGGTAGCGATCCGTTTTCACGGCCTTGCAGCCCCACCAGTTGACAAACAGCGACGACTTCCACGCCTGCTCCGGATCAGTCATCAATGGCGCGAAGCTCCGGCCCTGGACATGATTGGGAACGGGCAAGCCAGCCAGCTCGCACAGGCTGGGATAGAGATCGATAAATTCGACCAGGCCGCGGGTGCGGGTGTTCTTTTTATTCCCCGGAGCCAATACGATCAGGGGCGAGTGAAGCGAGTGATCGAGGGTGTTGTGTTTCCCCCAAAATCCGTGCTCGCCCAGGTGGTAACCGTGATCTCCCCAGAGGACGATGATGGTATTTTCGGCGAGACCGAGGGTATCGAGCTCCTCGATGATCTTGCCGACTTGCGCATCCGCATAGCTGACGCAGGCATAGTAGGCGTGCCTGGCCTCACGGTGAAACTCATCGGTCGTCATGCGTTCCCCGGTAAGTGCGTAGCCATCGAACTCATCGGATGTGCCGCTGACGCGAGGCAGATTCTCGGGCTTGTATCGGTTCGGAGCCAGCGCGATGTCTTCGCGCTGATATAGATCCCAATATTTCTTCGGGGCATTGAACGGGAGATGCGGCCGCCAGAATCCACAAGCCAGGAAGAATGGCTTATCCTGCTGCTTAAGCTGCTTGAGCTCGGCGATGGTTTTATCCGCCACCTTTCCGTCTTGATAGGCATCATCCCCCACTTCCGCGGACTCACGGTATGGGCCGCGTTTTTTTGCGCTGATATGCTCTGCGGATTCCGGATTCTGCCAGATGCCGTAGTGATTGTAACCGGCCCAATCCTTTTCACCATGGTAGATGGCGGCTGACCTCCATGGCGGCACCGACCAGTCCGCTTCACGGTCATGCATCTTGTGAAACACCTTGCCGATGGAGACGGCATGGTAGCCGTGATTCTTGAAATGAGCCGGCAAGGTCGTAAATTCTTCGCTCATATCTTTTGTTTCCCACTGGTTCGGATGGGCACGGATTCCGGTCAACACGCTGAGGCGGGATGCGCCGCATACCGGCGAGTTGGCGTAGGCGCGCTCGAACAAGGTGCCCTGTGCCGCCAGTTTGTCGATCTGTGGCGAGTGTATTTCATCGTGGCCGTAGCAACCGAGCTGCGGTCTCAAATCATCGATGGCGATAAAGAGGATATTGAGCCGATCCGGGGGCTTGTTTCTCTCTGCTGCCTGAAGCGGCAACACTACACTGCGAAAACGATACCCATTGAGGCACCCTGTATCGATGGTATGAGATTGAATTGTTTCATTTTTCTGGGGTGTGTGAGCCAAGGGCTCTCGGCTTCCCGGTCACGTCCTTGCTGCCGTCCGCGTTTTTGTCATTCTTTCGCGATCTTTTTGCTCATCGCCTCTCCGAAACGTTCGCCCAGTTTCATTTGCCCGGGTGCATCGAAATGGGTGAGATCGGAACGCTGTGATAGATCGTCGGTGTTGATGATCTCAACGTTTTTATCGCTCTTCGCCACTGCCTCTTGGGCGGCTTGCACCGTGGCGGTGAATGGAAAATCGAATTTCTCCGACTTGAGGATGTGGGAGCTGAGGCGACCGATAATCACAGGCATCTCCGGCTTCGCCACTTTGGTTCTTACCAACGAGATCAGTGTTTCGAGGTTCTGCTGATACGCCTTCGCCATCTCTTCCTTTTTGGTATCACTTTCCCCCTGCATCCAAATCATGCCGACAATTTCATAGCCGCATTCGATCTTGCCGAGCGCGCCGTCAATGTTGGCAATCAGATCGTTATATCCGTTTGGCTTGCCGTTTTTTCGGGGAAGCCAGTAGGCGATATCCGTGCCACCACGGGACACCTTGATGAAATAAATCTCATCGGCTGGATAAGACTTCGCCATCACATTGGCAAAGCCAAACTCGGGACCAATCCAGTTCGTCTTGATTGCCGCCTTGTTGTTTTGGAGTTCCTTCAAACTCAGCCACTTCATGGAGAAGTCCCGTTTGCTCAGACTCTTCGTAGCATCCCATATCCGAACCTGACTGCTTACGGTTTCATCAAATTTCAATCCGCCTTCCCCAACATGACCGCCGCCAGCCATGTTGGATTGGCCCGAAAGGAGAAAGACCTTGGCCTTGCCTGATGCCAAAGTCGGCAAGCAAAGCAGGAGGATAGAGAGAAATAAGTTTGTGCGTTTCATAACACTGTTCTGAACGAGTATCTTTTCCGTCGACTTATTTCCCGAGGGTCTTGAGGCGCTCCATGATCTGCACCGCGCCCTTGGCTTCTCCCATGCGGCGATATTCGAGGCGGCTTTTCGCATCCTCTCCTCTTTCTTTTTCCTGGGTGCGATTCAATGCCCTTCCTCCGAATTCCGGGTTGATCGGCAAGTCCCAGTCGTCGGTGCGGAAACTTGGGAACGGCATATCCTGATTGCCGTCGTATTTGAGGTTCCCCATTGGGCTGTTTGCCCAGGCATAGCGGACGACTAAGGGCTTCTCTACCAAGGGGCTCCATACGTGGATCTCCTTGTCACCATTCGTCCAATAATTACCCTCAAAGGCCGCTTGCCGGGCGTGAGCCATGTAGAATTCACCATCTTCGCCGGCGATGGAGAACCCTTCTAGAATGCTGTTTTGGTCGTCGGGCTTCACGCGCTTGTCGAACTTGAGAACCATCTTGTCACCCTGCGGTTCCGCAGAGAGGAGCTTCGAGACCAGACCGCCCCAATTCACCCCTTTGTTGTCGTAGATTTCTGCGAGAGCCCAGCGTGCGCCGCGCCAGCCATGCTCGCGCTTTTTTGAAGGGTGAAGGCCCGGTACCTTCACATCGTAGGCAGGCAGGAAGGCGGTGTGTTCTGGATCGTCCACGTCTGCGACACCAAGGCGCTGGGCTTCGCGGATCCACGGCCCTCCCTCGTTCGAATACAACTCGAAGTTTTCCTCGTTTTGAGTCGTTCCGCCCGCGTTAAAGCCAATCACGGCAACAGGCAATTGGGGATCGTTGAACTCTTCACGCCATCCCTCGATCATCAACTTCGTTAGCACCCGGTAGAGATCCGGGCGGAGAGCGGAGCTCATCTGGTTGTTGTGCCCCTGGTGAAACAGCACACCCTTGATGTTGAATCCCTTGAAGGCACCGAAAAACCCGTTGTAAACGCTGGCCATGTCGCCCGGGCTTTTGCCGGGGATATTCCAGGACGGGATCTCGCTGGGATCGGGGCGCTTGGGCCAGTCCTTTTCAGGCACCTTTTTTCCCTTGGCACGTGCAAGTTGTCGCTGCCACATGACCTCTGCCTCCGCTTCAGGATCAAATTCTTCCATCCGCTTCCGGACGTGGTCTGCGTATCGTTTCGCGAGGGGATCTTCATCAAACTTGTAGGCTGGCACCATACTCTCGATGGATGCGCCGCCGCGGGCGTTCTTGATCAAACCGATGGGAATACCAAGCGCCCGCTGAATGTCCGATCCGAAGACGTAGCCGATGGCGGAGAACTCAAGGGCTGTCTCGGGACTGGAAACCACCCAACCTCCTGTGGTCACCGCCTCAGGGCGGATGTCATCCTGGAGCGAGGTCTGTTCGTTGGTGGTGATCGAATAAAGCCGCAGGTTCGGAAGATTTGCCTGAACGGCCAACTCTTTGCCGTCGGTTTTCCCGAGGGGAAAAGCCATGTTGCTCTGTCCGTGCATGACCCACACATCGCCCAAGACGATGTTGGTGAGTTCCACTTTTTCCGCACCTGAAGTGACAGACAAGGATTCTGGCTCGGCACTGGCTTCCCGCTCAGGGAAGGTGACCTCCCAGCGGCCTTTGCCCGCGTAGGTCTCAGCCTCTCCGAAGACATTCACTGGTGCGGCATCGGCAACGACCGAAGTCGCGGTGTCCTTGCCGAATTTCACGGAAACCTGATCACCGGGCTTTCCCCAGCCCCAGACCTTGATCGGCTTGCCGCGCTGGAGAACCATGTCGCTTGAGAAGATATTGTGGAGCTTGAGGATCTCGGCTTGTTGCTCCACTTGAGCCGAAGAAAGCGAAGTGAGAAGGGCCATGACGAGAATGGCGCTGAGGGATCTGATGATTTTTTTCATAAATCGTATTCGATGTTCGACCGGGTACTCTGCACATATTTCTCGAGTGTCTTGAGGCGTTCGAGGATTTCCTTGGCCATTTCGGCCTCTTTGAGCTTTCTCTCTTCAAGGCGCGCTTTCGCGTCTGCTATTCTCTGTTTCCCATCTTCTTTCGAGATGGGTCTCACACCCGGGTCTTCTCCTTCAGGCAAGTCCCAGTCATCGGTGCGGAAGCTCGGCAGAGGGATGTCCTGATCTCCGTTACACTTGAGGTTGCCGATCGGGCAGTTCCCCCATCCATAGCGGACGGCGACAGGCTTTTTCACCAGCGGACTCCAGACACGAATCGTCCTGTTGGCTTGCTGGCGGGCGTCTTTCTTTTCCCATGGCTGAAAGCGGGCGTGAGCCAGGTAAAACTTGCCATCCTCGCCGGCGATCGAGAAACCACGCGGTATTTTCTCTCCGTCGTCCGCTAATACTCTCCCGTCAAAGGTTAGAATCATCATATCGTCCTTGGGTTCGGCTGAAACTAGCTCTGACGATTTCCAGTCGAATCCATCTAAACCGTAAATTTCACCGAGCGCCCAGCGTGCCGCACGCCAGCCATGCTCGCGTTTCTTATTCGGATGCAGGCCAGGCGCCTGCACATCATATGCCGGGATGAATACCGTAGGCCCGGTGCCAGCTGCATTCGCAAGTCCAAGCCGCTGTCCTTCGCGAATATATGGCCCGGTATCAGTCGATCTCTCTTCAAAATTTTCCTGGTTCTGCAACTGCCCACCATCCGCACAAAAACCGATCACTCCGACAGCTAAATTGGGATCGTTGAAATCTTCACGCCAACCCTCGACCATGAGTTTCATAAGTTTGCCGTAGCGTTTGGGTCGGCAGTCTCCAGCCACGTTGTTGTAGCCTTGATGGAATAACACGCCCATGATGTTGTAACCCTTGAAGACACCAAAATAGCCGTTGTGCACGCTGGCCATGTCACTTGGGCTTTTGCCTGGCACGTTCCATGAACGCAGGTTTTTCGGATCTGGCCTCTTCGGCTCAGGTTGGTTCTTTCGCTTCGCGCGATCCTTCTCTATCTGCCACATGCGGTCCGCTTCGGCCTCGGGGTCGAATGCTGCCATCTTGGCCTTTACGTGGTCCGCGTAACGCTTGGTCAGCGGGTCTTCATCAAACTTGTGGAGCGGCACCATGCTTTCGATCGAAGCCCCTCCGCGGGCGGTCTTGATCAGACCGATCGGAATGCCAACCGAACGCTGAATGTGCGAGCCGAACACGTAGCCGATTGCGGCAAACTCGGCAGCTGTCTCCGGGCTGGAGACCACCCAACCGCCAGTGGTCACCGCATCAGGAAGAATGTCATCCTGAAGCGATGCCTGTTCGTTGTTTGAGATCGAATAAAGCCGCAGATTGGGAAGATTTGCTTGAGCAGCTAAATTGCGACCATTTGTGCTTCGCAGGGGGAAAGCCATGTTGCTCTGTCCGTGCATCACCCACACATCACCGAGGACGATGTTGGTGAGCTCCACTTTTTCGGTGCCTGAGTTGACAGACAAGGTTTGTGGATCTGTGCTTGCTTCCCGCTCGGGCAGAGTCACCTCCCAACGTCCTTTGCCTGCGTAGTCCTCGGATTTTCCGAAGACATTCACGGGAGCAGCTTGCGCAACCACTGCAGTGGCGGTGTCCGTTCCGAATTTCACGGAAACTTTGTCACCGGGTTTTCCCCAGCCCCAGATCACGATGGGTTTTCCGCGTTGCAGAACCATGTCGCTCGAGAAGATATTGTGAAGTTTGAGGATCTTGGCCTGGGGTTCCACTTGTGCGGAAGAAAGCGAAGTGAGGAGCGCCATGACGAAGATGGCTGCGATAGTTTGTAGTGTCGTTTTCATGAGATAGGAGATTGAAGATTGAAGGGCGGACTAAATTACGCGCTCCGTCGGGGAAAAATTACTTCACAGGAGAGAGCGTGAAATCCTTGATCGCGATGCCTTTGCGCATGTCCTCAGGACGGGCGAAGGTAAGGATGTTAGAACCCGCCTTCAGTTCGATGACGACCGGCGAGCTGGTTTCCCAGTGACCTGTTTTGAAAGGAATCTCCATTTCAACAGGTTCGGCACCGTTGGCGGAGACGAGCAGGCTCATGTCCCAACGTGAACTGGCCATCCGCGAGGTAAGTGCATACTCGCCGGCCTTGGGGGCGTCGAAGGTGTATTCGAGAACCTGGGTGCCGCCATAACGTGAGTAGATCAACTGCATGCCACCGAGGTTGCTTTCTGCGAAAGAAACCGCGTTGTGTTTACCCCATGCTGCCGATGCCACGTTGTCTGCAGGAATTTTGGTCGCGACGGCGGGAATGGTGATTATGCCAGCGCCGTCCACGGCTACTTTGCGCTCCGAAGCCGGGGCTTCTGCAGTAGCGCTCGGAACTTTGTAGGGATTGATCCGATTCGGCCTCTTGCCATTCGCAATGCGATCTTGCTCGACGATGGATGCAGCATACCAAAACTTTGGTTCAACTTTTGGATCACGCATTCCGTAAACCTTGGGTTCGCCCATGAGATCGCCGATCCATTGGGCGCGCTTCACTTTCATGAATTCGGCTTCGTTTTCGCGGGCTTGGGTGGTGGCCACGAAATGCATATCAGCACCATAGGGCGGGACGCGCGCGCGATTGCCAAAATCGCCGCCGAGGTAGGCGAGCCAACCATCCGGCGTCCACTGAACCAGTGTGGCGTGTCCGGGCTCGGGACGGGCCAGGGTGGGAATGCCAAAGGCCTTGAGGGCGAAGCGTCCGAAGAAAGCGCGGCGTCCGCAAATCCCGCCGTTGGACAGGACGTTTTGCATAAACATCAGCTCGGGGCGATCTTCTTTCACAAAAGAACTGGTGTATTGAATCTCCGCATCGACGGACTGGCTGTAACGCAAGTCGTTGTAATCTCGCTGAATGAGATCCGGGCGATAGCTGCGCATCATTTCACGACCCCAGGCAAGGGCTTCGTCCGGGTCTTCGCTGTCGATCACGAAGGTCAATTCCCACGTGGTGAGATCCTCGAAAGCCGGATCGAGTTCACCGGCAAGAAAGGCTTTTTCGTAGCTCAGGAAACGATTTACGGGGTCGATTTTTTTGGTGGATAGCTTCGGATCACCGGTGACTCGCTCGGGCATCGGCATTGCGTGGACCAGACTTGTCGCAACCGCCATTCTCTGGAGCACGCCTTCTTTGGCTTTCGGGCTGGCTTTCAGGATGGACTGATAGATCTCCATCGCTGTCCCATATTTTCCCCATTTGGCGCCGTCGGCCACGAGCATCTCCAGCATCAGTGGGGTGAAGGCTAAAAGTTGATCCAACAATTTTTTATTCGCCGGGCTCTCTTGGGCGAACTGGGCGAGGAAATGAGGTTGGCCTTCCGAAAGAATGACGAATTTCGCAAGTTTGCCATCCAACTTGTCACTTGCAAGCAAGCCGCCCAATTCGAGGGAATCGAGCGCCTTCCGAGTTTCTACCTTGGCGTGCATGCTGTCTTGTTCGGCAACTTCGACCTTTTTCAACAACTCTGCCTGAACAGCAGCCGCATTGTCGAAGGTCTTCTTGGCTTTCGCGACGTCGGTGGGGAGCTTTTCCAATTGCTTTTTGGCGTTCTCCAATTTCTTTTTTTGATCTTCTACGAGTTTGGCTTTGGCGGGGTCGCTGTCCGCCAAGGCGAGCACCTCCTGAAGTTTTTTCTCAGCAGCCGTGACCACGCTGGGAGCGCTGCGCAGCTTTTCAACCAGAGCGTTATACTTGTCTTCGCTCTGGCGCGAGATGCGGAGCGATTTATCAACCGCAGCGAGCTCTTTCTGGGAGCCGAGCTCCGCCTTTAACAATTCAATCAGTGCGGCTTGTTTCGCAGCATCCACGGTGGGGATTTCTTTTTGGAGATCTTCGCGCAGCGAGTTGAGCATCGCGGTGTATTCCGCCTCGAGCTTCGCGCCTTCCGGAGTGAGATCCACAAGAGCCTCCTTGATGTTGCCTTCTTTGCGCAGCTTGATCTGCGGTGCCTTTGGTGCCGCCGCAGCGGCGAATCCCGAGAGCAGGATAAAGCCGCAAAGGCCGGCGATGATGTGGGTATTTGGTTTCATGGGGTACGGTCTTATGAGATCGGTCGGGACATTGACGTTGTCTTGAGTATCCGGTCACGGATGAATCATACTATGTTCTTATCGTAATTCTCCCGGATGAAATGCGAAATCTGTCAGAGCAACAGTGCCTCGAAAGGTTACAGTTCTTGGGGAGAGGGAGCTAGGAATTTCGGTTCTGATGGTGGGAATCACGGCCAATGGAATGACTTGGAAAGGCATCACCTATGAGAGTGTTGCTCGACGCGGATATCCTGCACTGGCACTTGTCGCTTACGTGTCACGAGCTTTGGTATTGAGTTCCGCAGTATCAAAAACAGGTTCGCATGTTTTATTTTCCGGCGGCAATCGCCTCCTTCATGGAGATCAGCTTCCTCGGCGGGTTCGGATCCCCTTCAACGACTTTAACCATCGCTTTATACAGGTTACCGGCGCGCTTGAAATTCGTATCTTTTAAGCTGCTTTGATATTGTTTCAATGCGTCTTTCGCTGCGGCTCCGTAACCGGAGAGAGCCACCCATGTGGCGCGATGGCTGAACATGGCTTTGGATTTGGGGCGTAGCTCGGGGATTCTCAACGCGTAGTCGAGACCCTCCTTGATATTCAGGCTCCCGAGGAGCGCGATGGCCGGGCCGACGTCCTGCTGGGGTGCGCTGTAGCTTGTCCAATCGGGATCTTTGCCTTCGATCACATGGATGACACTGTCCGCCACGAGGTGGAAATCTTCCAGCGGCATACCTACCAGCATGTCCATTCCGTATCCTCTGGGCCATTGATCCCGATCACTCGCCAATCTGAGAGCTACTTTGTAAAGCAGTTCCTTGTCAGTTACCAAGCCTGCCTGCAAAGGGTGCTCGCAAAGGGTGTGGAGTGTTTTTCCAAAGCTCACCTCTTCGGTCGTGTCAGCCAACTTGAGAAGGTCCATGTAGTATTTCTGTGCGGGTGACCCCATATGGGAAATCGACTCAGCTGCGGTTTTACGAAGTTCCTCGGATTCTTTGGGGTCCGCTAGAATCGCGCCTATCGCCGGAAGGTGAGGCAGTTTGACTTCGGGCTTGATCCACCATCCGAACTGACTGACGGCCGTCATCTTCTGCTGAGCCGTGCCGCTCTTGAGCCATCCAACGTAGAGGGGAGTCAACTCTTCCCGGTGGGAGCCTAATTCTCCCATCGCCTTGCGTCTGATCTGGGGCATGGGATGGTTGTTCGAAATCTCCAGAATCTCCTTGGCGGTCTTGTTCTTCAGATCGGTCTTGCTGAGCAGGATCGTGTCCATGACCTCGCCGCCTTTCGCCCAAATGGAGGTATCCATTTCACGACCGGTAACGATGAGCGCCTTGCGCCCGAGACAATAGTTCAAAAGCGCCACGCCATCGATGTTGCCTGCCTTGTCATCGCCTGACCATGTGCCGTCGCCATGGCGACGCATATTGTAAAACCAAAGAGTCCGTTTGAAATGCTCGCTGGTCACTTCCGGACCTAAACGGGCCGCTCCGATCGACGTCCACAAGGGGTTGAAGAAGGCGCTCGCATGCCCTTGCTCCAGCTCATCATAGCTGGTGGCCGAACACATCGAATAGAACTTGGTTCCCGCCCGGTCGCCCAGCAATTCGAGACAGACGGTCGCGGACCCACTCATGCCATTGTTGTTGAATCCGGCGCTGTTGGGACTTCCCATGCCATAGGGAAACGTACCTTTACCTACGTATTTCTGAATGTGGCTGTTGGTCGTCTCAATAGCTTGATTCAGCTTCGGATCATTCACGCCCGCTTTCCTGGCCATGAGCATGCCCGCCATACAACTAAGCGTGGTCTGGTTCATCGGGCCGTAGCCCGGAATCCTGTTGAAGTTGTTCGGGTTCGCGACACGGTGCCCATATACTCCGCGTGAGTCCTGTCCTTTGGCGATACTCAGCGCCAGGGACCGCAAGGCTGGCATGACGGACTCGTCCTTGGTCAGCATGTAATATTCTGCCAAAACGATGGCTCTGTAGCCCCAGTACCACGTGCAGTATTGGTTGGGAGACAAAAGTTTGCCATCGCCTTTAGCCCAGTCCTTGTTGCGTATCGACTTAAAGGCTGCCTCCATGTATTTCTTTTCTCCGGTCGCCATCAGGGCGAGTTCTTCGATCGCGAGTCGATCACCCGTTCCCTTCATCAACTGCTCGGCAGTCATGGTAATAATCTTAGGTTCTTCGGGAATTTTAGTGCGTCAGATTCGGCGTTAGATCGAGCTTCCCGCAGGTGAAGAGGATTCGGATGCGGTAGTTGGCGAAGTTTCTGAATCCTCTGGC
>Ga0222659_1000076_pt1 | contig 67173 bp, 64 predicted proteins | sample AntAcemetagen547_FD_179850 | JGI IMG/M metagenome (GOLD analysis project Ga0222659, IMG submission 179850) | Saline water microbial communities from Ace Lake, Antarctica - #547 | ecosystem: Environmental > Aquatic > Non-marine Saline and Alkaline > Saline | place: Antarctica: Ace Lake...
TCGGTTTTTTCGGACATGATTTTCATGTAGGTAAATTGCGCTACATAATTTTTATTTTCCAAAATTCCAAAAAAGGCAATGTAGGTGATGTAGAGGACTACCTACATATGAAGGGGGTCTTTTTGAATGAAAAAAAGTGGTTTGTTTTTGATACTAGTAGGTATTTTACTTTTTACATAATTTTCAATTTGATTTTCGATTTTAAAAAATTACACAAGGTATTTTTGTGTTGTTTTTTGAAAAGAGGAAAATGAATTGAAAAAAACGTGAAAATGTGATTTAGAGCATAATGGTCACAACACAAAAAAAATAATTTATACTTTGTTATTGTAACTTTTTTGAATTAGTCATGTAAACAATTTAGAAATATTGTCTAATGGTAATTCAATGATAACGAATGGTAATTTTTCGTGCCAAAAAAATGCCTATATATATTTTTGCGATATGTGCTCCTATACATGTAGGAAAGAAAGTAATTTTAAATCGCATATGCTCACTAGAAAGCATCAAAATGGTAACAAAATGGTAAGAAATGGTAACTGTGGCATTAAAAATGCCGTCACATTGGAAATAGTCACAATCTTTAAAAAAAATATCCAATATGACCATAATTCAGTAATAAATATAGGTGAAAAAAATGCCGTAGAAAATACACATAATGCTCCCTACAAATGTCAAGTATGTGGACAAGGATATAAATACGCATCTGGACTGTCTAGACATCGCAAGATATGTTCGAATAATGTAGTAGAATCACAACAACAACAATTACTAAATATTCCTCCCCCGAGTAATCAAGAAGACTTTAAGGAATTGGTATTGATGCTCTTGAAAGAAAACAAGGAATTTCAAAAAACATTTGTAGAGATGATTCCACACATCAAGGGAAATGCGACACATAGTTATAATACTACAAACAGTCATAATACTACTAATAACCAGTTCAACATTCAGATGTTTTTGAATGAGCATTGTAAAAATGCGATGAACCTAACGGATTTTATTGATTCGTTGCCTATAACCGCAGCAACGTATGATAGCACTATAGAAAATGGCTTGACCAAGACACTCACAAATATGATAACTAATGGCCTAAGTAAATTGGATATATTAGAAAGACCAATACATTGTACAGATGCCACAAGAAAAACCATCTACGTGAAAGAAGCGAACAATTGGGAAAAAGATACAGAATTAATACGAATACTTTTGGGTATAAAAACCCTCGCTAGGAAACAAAGGATGATGATAAATAAATGGCAAGACGCAAACGTTGGATGGGAAACAGATGATTATATTCAGACAAAACTGACTACATTAATCAGTCACTCCATGACGAATATAGAATCGGACGAAAAGGAAACAAGTAAAATTGTGCGAGCAATAAGTAAACACGTATACTTGGACAATGAAGAGAAGAAGAAATACTTGTGCTAAATAAGCATATTTCGTGCTATTGGTAAAATACATACTACTTGTTAAATGAAATAAAAAAGAATACAAATAAGTATTCTACAGTAATGTAAGTAAAAAAATGATTACTTAGTTACATTACAATTCGCTATCTATATTTATTGTTTATTTTTTGCTTATTGTTTATTGCTTATTTTACTCCTTCTTCTTAACAATCTTCTTAACAACCTTCTTAACTGGTTCAGGAACAACTTCCTTCGCAACAACTGCTGCTACTTCTGTCTTGACATCTTCCTCCTCATCTGAATCCTCTACTGCTGTAGAGGAAACATGAGCATCTGACTGCTCTTCGTCATCGTCATCAACAACATCATCATTCAGCGTTTGCTTAGTCATACGCTCCTTATCATCACTAGAGAGTTGAATATGACAAGTTCCTCTCATAGTGGCCTTGGGCTTGACAACTCCTTGAAATAGCTTCCAAGTAACGCCAAACTTTCCATTAGCAAACCAAATACCGCCACACAGTATTACCACAGCAACATTAGAACCCTTGGCAATAAGGTCCTTTGGAGTAATAGCACTATTCTCGAGGTCTGGGAAAATAGCACGTTGATTCACATCATACAGTTCAGTCTTCCATTCGCCTTCCCAATAAGGAATCTTCACCTTTAGGGTAGGTGCGCGACTGGTATCTGACTCACCACTATTCTTATCCTTGGGATACTTGAGCATAGGTGTCCATAGAGCGTCAATAGCATCCTCACTCATCTTTGTCTTGCCAAACCATTCCTTGGCATTAGTAATAGCATCTGCCTTAATCTTATTTTCAAACTCAATCATATTATTCATAAAATTAGTAGTATCATCCTTGGCATATTCCTCATTTGGAAACTGAAGAGCCAAATCGTATGAAACCTTACCACTCTTTTCATCAATATACTCATTCACACCCCATGTCAACATAAGAGGAGTTGAAATATACGTCGCACTATTAGCCCCCGCATTCAAAATACCAATACTCTTAGCACCTCTGGCATCAACCTTGGGCTTGGAGTACTTAATATCGGAAGTGGGGTTAAAGCTAGCACCTGAAAGAATCGTCTTAGAACTCATTGTCATCTGTGTATGTAATTAATATACGAGTTCATTCTTTAAATCAATTTTTTTTTATTATAAAAAGAAATAGAATTAAAATACAACTACACATATGTAAACGATTTAATTCGTATTTAATTCGTATTTAATTCGTATTTAATTCGTATTTAATTCGTATTTAATTCGTATTTAATTCGTATTTAATTCGTATTTAGTTTTATCGATATAGGTGTATGGAATGTGCCAAAATAGAAAAATAGAAAAATAGAAAAATACGGAAACATAAAAACAAACGAGAATGTCTTACACAGTTATGATAAGAGAGAAAAGGATGAATAATAACTATATAAATATATATATAGTATTATATTAATGACAGATACAGAATTTCCCGACTCATATTTAAAAGACAATGAAAATTTTGGAAAAAAAAATAAAAAAAATAGCAAAAATAATAAATTAGCCAATGATGAATTTAGTGTATTAAATATGACTGATTATGAACTAATAAAACAAAATAAATATAATATTTACCAATTAAAACACATTTGTGGATTTTATAAATTAAAAAAGGCTGGAAATAAGAATGAATTAATAAATAGGATTTATAATCATTTAAAATATTCTCTCTTCGCTGTAAAAATACAGAAGTTAGTAAGAGGTCATCTGTTACGAAGATATATTATATTAGCAGGACCTGCTCTAAGAAATCGCAGTATATGTATAAATGATACGGACTTTGCTACTTTAGAACCTATAATAGAAATACCATACAACCAGTTTTTCAGTTTTTCAGACAGTAACAGCAATATTTATGGGTGTGATATAACTTCTCTCTATGGATTGATATGTAAAAAATCAAAATATGATATTTACTCGAATAAACAACCATTAAATCCATATAATCGAACCCAAATTGAAGATACTTTAATCTCTAATTTCTCTCGTTATCTACGTTTAGCAAAGGTGAATAAGATAGACCATATTACAGTTGAAGAAGAAATAGTTGTAGATCCAGTCAAACAATTAGAAATGAAGACAATTGAATTATTCCAGTATATAAATGAATTGGGAAATTATGCTGATAGTTTATGGTTTACGAACTTATCTAGGCACATGATAGTATTATTTATCCGTGAAGTTTATGATATTTGGCATTATAGGGCACAACTAACTGAACAAATAATGAGAGATATTGTCCCACCACATGGAAATCCATTTGTAGGAATGAATTTACATTTAGCTCAAACACAAAACGACGAACATTTAAGAAAACAGGCAATAAAAATAATCGAATATTTGGTGAAATCTGGTCGCACACAAGAAAACCGTTCTTTAGGCGCATATTATGTTTTAGCAGCACTAACTTTAGTAAGCGAAGACGCGAGAAGTGCATTACCATGGCTATATCAATCCGTGGCCCATTAACTTTTATTTTTAGTTTGTTTCACAAAAACATTTTTTATAAAATTTTATTTAGGAATTATTTAGGAATTATTTCTGATGATAACCAATCATAACCAATCATATATAATATATATTGCGTTAAATAGCTTAAAAAGATATGTCTTAGTAGTGTATAATGGTAAGAACTACTAAGACTACTACTCCCGCTACTACTACTACTGCTCCTGTTGCTCCTGGTGCTCCTACTGCTCCTAAGACAGCATCCAAGGCATCTAAGGCTACTGCTCCTATTGAGGTAGCCCCTGTTTCAGAGGCTACTTCTACTCCGGTTGAGGAGGCAACCGCCTCTATTGAGGCAGTTTCTACCGTGTTTGAGCAGTTTTCTGCTTTTATGACAAAGCTCCAGGCTGTAAGTGCTCATATGTCATCACTTCGAACTGAGTTCCGTGGTCTTGAGCGTCAGGTAACACGTGACCTCAAGGCTGCTGCCAAGATTAACCTAAAGCGCAAGAGAAAGTCTGGAAATCGTGCTCCTTCCGGATTTGTCAAGCCCACTCTTATCTCTAACGAGTTGGCTGGTTTCCTTGGAAAGCCTGAGGGCACTGAGATGGCCCGCACTGAGGTTACACGCGAGATTAATGCTTACATTCGTGAGCACAAGCTCCAGGACAAGGATAATGGTCGTAAGATTATTGCGGACAAGAAGCTTACTGGACTTCTCAAGCTTAAGAAGGGAGATGAGCTTACATACTTTAACCTCCAAAAGTATATGTCTCCTCACTTTGCCAAGGCTGCTGATAAGGTCGCAGCCGCTGCTGCCGCTGCCACTGCGGCATCAATCACTGCTTAAATCATAAAATATGAAAAAACATCAGATATCAAATAATATATGAAAAAAACATTTTTATATTATTTCACATAGAATAACATAATACTCGATATTCAATATTCAATAGTATACACAATCCGCTTCAATCCGCGAATATAAAGTCTTCGGTTGCCATAATTACTTTTAAATTACTTTTATTAATAGGTCCGTTTAGTATTTTTAGGGTTTCATATTGTTTATATTCGGGCATATTTGTCAAGTTAAACATCGCCTGAATTTCATATAAATCAGATATATTTTTAATATAGGTAGTATTATCACATAACCATTCGTAAAAATCTAACTTATCACTTTGTTTGTATTTTTTAAAATACTTTACGGTCTTTAAAAGACTGGTATCATTCTCATTATCAATATTATAATCCGTTCCCGATACAATACATATGCTTTGAAATTCATCCATTGTTAAATTCAAGTCGACAAGCATATTTTTTAAATCATACATAATAACAGTTCTTTTCAATAAACTTATATATCGCAATACTCGATTACATCCATATACAAACAAGTCCATATCTTCACTTAGACAAGCATATGCCTTATTTTTACAAACCATTTTAGCACACAATTTATCTGCTTCTCCTGGAGCCTCAATGTACGATACACCATAAGATTGGATTAATAGTTTCACGTTTTCTATATCGGTGTGATGAACACGCACAAATTCCTTTTTCAAAGATTCCATATTATCTCTCATTTCCTTTTTTTCTTCTTCTGACGTATCCGATACATCTAACAATCTAGTTTCCAATTCTTTATATTTCATCTCAGCCTCTTTTTTATCATTTTTTCGTTTTTGTAACAAGTCATTCTTTTCTTTTGGTGGTTTTCCATCAAATACAAACAATGGGATAATATTATATTCTAGAAATAATGATATCATCAAATAAAAGTTTTCGAGTAGAGCATTCTCTCCCAAGAATCGATACAAATATATACTTGTATCGATTACTATTTTTTTATCACGCAAGTCATTTAAACTAATTTGTTTTATTGACTTGCTACAATTAGCCTGTAGATATTTATTTAGATATTTAATACCCATTTATGTATACTATAATTAGCACAAATAATACAAATATTAACATAATCAATTTTTATTTATTTCGATGTCAATCGCAATACGTCTTGAATGTCATTAGAGGTCATTCTTAACGTTCGAGACATGGCATACCCACCTTTTAAAAACGATTTTTCAATAGCAACTATATTTTTCTTAATATATGAATTTTTACAACAATCAGATATAAATTCTATATACGACTCCAAATTACCAGGCGTTTTTTTGAACTGGAGTAATAGATTATTATTTTTAGAACACCAAATCAAAAACTCACTATAATTATTCATCAATAAACTAGTAATGATGTAATAACTAAATACAGATGTTTTCTCCTTGTACAGATAATTACATATACCAATATTATCATCTTTTTTATCTGTTACCAATTTGTATTTTAAATCCATAAAATGTAATACTTTTAACGCTTGAAACAGAGAATGTTTGCCCTCATTTTCCATATTTATTTTAAAAGAATGAGTAAATAGATTAAAATTTATATTGTGGGTCGACTGAAGAGAAAGATACGAATAAATCATGGTATTTATAGTTCTAGCCCAAAATTCACAATAGCTTTCGTATAAATTAAATTCAATATTCACATTAAATATGTCTTTGAGTTTTTTATTCACCATATGTAAATTCATATCAGAAAAATCCAAGCCAAAATTATGAAATGTTTCATGAATAAATACTTTAAACCATTCTTCACTTCGATATAATACAATCTCCGTGCTTTCCTTACATCCAGTAGTATAAGCAGTATTTACATGTTCTGTATTTAAAACAACTAATTGATTATTAGGTAATTGTTTTTCAAATGGGGTAAGATATACATATACAGATACAGTTTTCGAACATTTTTTACTGGAATATTCATCCAGAATATAAAGCCACATATACATCATATGAATGTGTTTATGTAACACCACAATTTCGTATGGTTTCATTTCTTCTGTTAATATAAAATACACGTTAATCAATCTATTTTTTATTTTACATGTAAATTGTAAGCTGTATGTGGCATTATCCTCTACAAATTGTTGAATATGTTTTGGAAAAAAGTGACTGTCATACATAGATGGTTTGGGAATTTGTGTAATTAAATGAATTTTGGTTGTCGTATAATTAAAACAAGTCCCTCTTGTTTTTTTTGAAACATATTCATCTGCTTCGACCATTGAATCGTAAAAATCAGATAATATTTTATCAGTTTTTTTATTATTAATACTATTATTCGTCAAATAATCGTAGTTGAGTCCATTTATTTTGGTATTTATATAATCGGGCATTTATTATATAGATACAATTATTTTTATTATTTTTTCGATTATTATATAATTTACAATTTACAATTTACAATTTACATTTTACAATTTACAATTTATTTGAAACAAACCATAACTGTTTTTTTATACTATTCAGTATTCAATCTACTTCGAACAAGCATTAAAGAATTAGCTAGCTCGGGCTCCATACCCTTTTTATAATGTTGTAGTTTTGCCTTTTTCGTATGTAATAAAGCCTGTTTTAAATCTGTTTTATCTTGACTAAATTTGGCATATATTCCATTTTCTAATATTGTTTCTTCATTTCCTCCATAAAATGCCGGATCTATTTTAATATCTTTTGACCTTAACGTTTCTCCCTTGTGTTTTCCTGTCTTAGAACCGGCAACTCTTGCTAATTCAACATCTCCAGATATCTTAGAACCACTGTCTAGAGAGAAATACAAGTAAAAATCCTTGTTCGTATTTTTAAACTTATTTGCCTGATAATAATGTTCTACCGTTTTCCACTTATGACCGTCTAATTCAAATGGTGCTACATATTCATTATCTAGTTTTCTTCTCCATTCATTTATATCAGCTAATTGGGAGAATTCCTTTACCCTTTCTATTGGTATTTTCTCTCCACTACCTTTACCGGGTAATGGTTTATCATTTGATTTATTATAGAACTGAAATACAACCATGTTATCATATAGAGTGTTTTCATTTTCTTTGATTACATCCACCTCTAAATCGAGTGGTTCCTCTATACCCAAATCATCGTTAAACAACTTGAACTGAGGAATAATTTTATAGGGACCGGATGTTCCTTGTAAACAGTTCTTAGCAACATCCAATTTAATCCCATACGGAACCTCTTTGAAAGTAAATATTCTATGATGCTTATACGTAATTAGTTTATAATGAACGCCTGTGTAATCAAGTAATATATAATAGGCTGGTTCGAAAGTTCCGATATCTTCTAATATAGGGTCGTTTAATTGACCACACTGTAATACATTATTTTTGTCTCCTGCTTTCCATGCTTCACTTGAAAATATAACTAATTTAACATTCAAAACGCGTTCTAATGTAGAAATCGACCATGTATCTGCCCAAAATTCACATGTCTTTATTACTTTTTTCAAATCTTCAACAGAATGGACCTTTTTCATAAATTTAAATTCTCTCATTAATTCCTTTGATATCTTTGTCTCGGATTTCAATAATTTGTATTTTGTAGCTACTTCCTTGGCATTTTCAACAATTTTTTGTTGTTCATCTCTTTCTTTGGAATTTCGTAATCTATCTCTTAACTCGTTATTTAATTTACTCAAATCCTTCATCTCAGACTCCCCATCTTGAACCGCATTAACAAACATTTTATATTTTTCCTTGTAATTTTCATACAAGTCATGAGTGACTTCGTCTGACAATTTTCGTCTTAATTCCATAACACTTATGTCTTTGTCTACCGATTTAAACGCGTCTCGTATCACAGCAAATAAACAATCTCCATCTCCCTCATTATCAACCAACTGGTATGAATTGCTCTTTAAAAAATCTTGTACCCAAGGCTGTCCTTTTTCCAATGTATATTCTTTACTTTCTTTTTCCATTTCGTCGGAAGTTTGTAGAGGTAATATGGTTTCACTCTCTTGGTCTTGGTCTGCCGACGGCTCATCTTGGTCTTGGTCTGCCGACGGCTCATCTTGGTCTTGGTCTGCTGACGGCTCATCTTGGTCTTGGTCTGCTGACGGCTCGTCTTGGTCTTGGTCTGCTGACTGCTCTTTTTTTTTCATAGAAGATTTTTTAACATCAGTTAGTAATTCACGTGTGACGAATTTGTATAATAGTGGTTCATCAATTTGTGTTAAATCAACATCTCCGTCTTCATCAACTATATTCGGTAGCTGTTCAGATAAAATCTCATATACTCCTATTTGTTTTGATACTTTATCATCTTTAACTAAATAAATCGGATAATAAATAATATTATCATCAATAAACGCGTATTTGGCTTGACCTAGAGCAATAATAATATCTTCTCCTAAAATATTAATTTCGTACATAGAAGCATCGAAACTTTTATCTTCCGAGTCTAGTTTTTTAAGCTCTGGGTAATTTATATTTGGATTTAATATAGAATTAACCATTATACAATAATTATATATTAACTTTATATTTTTATACGTTAAGTATATTTTTACATTCCCAACAAATATTACGGGATAGTAAGAATAAATCTATCTAGTCAAACACAATAAATTTACTAAAATAGGAGTCGGTTCTAAGCTCTTGTAAATAATACCAAAAGCGTTTTCGGTTATAAACAATCAACAAATTGTCATTATTATTTTCAAATTGAATAATCACTTCAATTACTTCGTCTTTTTTTAACTTCTTTTTTGGAATGTTATAATAATTTGATATATGATGTAATTCTTTTAGATTATAATTCTCAAAATAATCTATATGTTGTGACATTAAATTATCATTGGTATCATCAAACCATTCGGTTTCTTCTTTGGAATCAGAAAAAAAATAATCGTTATTCAATATATTATCAACATCATTTTTTTCGTCTGGACCGCATATATAATCATTTTCTTTTATTTCATAGATTACTTCTATTTTATTTGGTCCACTCGTTATATTCACTTGTTCGATTGAATTCATTACATATACATTGTAATTCCGTTTACACCCTTGAAGATTTAAAACGCCGGGTTTAACGGCAAAAAAATAAATCAACAAGATTGTAATGGCGAATCGCACGCCTTTGGACGCTTATCGCTCTTGCGAGGTATAACGCCAATTTTTGCTGGTTTGAAACATACTGGTCTTTCTTCTCCTCTATACTGATTGAGGAGCAATCCCAATATGTTCTTTGAAGCGTTTATGTCCCTATCCAGACAGCATAATTTACACTCGTTGGTTTTACAACGGATTACACTATGGATATTAGACATTCTTGCTATGGGTTCTAAAACCCCCTTCTTTTTCCTACGAATACGGTTTCTGTATAACTCAATTGGATTACTACACGAAGAACACGTTTTGCTGGTGTTGTATTCATCTATTCCAACTACCCTACAATACTTACGAAGTTCTCGTTTCAATCGTAAAATAGGTGTGGTTGGATGTGATTTTACTAAACCGTGTTGTTGTGAGAAATCACCGAAACCTACTAATGTTTTCACATTTTTACCACCTCCTATGCGTTCGCATATTTTTGCTAAGGTTGCTTTGCTTCTACAATAGGAAGTGAAGTTCAAATTGCGAAACCCTTTTTCTGTATGAAACTCCGTAAAGGTTCGCATTCGTGGAAATACATATTTGAAATATTCATTCATTACGCTGGTTTTGCTGGTTTTTATGGTTGGTATGAGTTTCCAATCCTCATAATGTTCCCACCTTTTATACCACCCTACACGCTTTTTACAGGCATAAATCATTTTGCTTTTATGACGATATTCCCTTGTATTTACTTGAATGATTTTATCGTTTGTATCATAAGAAGTAATCAACGCACGAATACCCGGATCGACGCCGATAAAATTATCGTATTGTTGCTCTGTGTATTCACGAACGGGTGTATCAGGTTGTTTCGGTTTTCTCATTTGTAATACAATACTTTTACCATCTGTAAGAATAGTAAATCCAAACTTCTTGTTTTTCGTTTCATACCGATTGATATTGAAAAGTTCCCTCCAATATTCTTCGCTGTTTTCAGAAAACTTCTTTACATCTAAACCACTTTCAATATCACTATTTTCTACTTTTAGTTTCTTTGCTATATATTTGAGTGTGTTTTCTAAACCAGCATTACAAATCGTAATATGTGATTGAGTAAAACCGTGCTTATGTGGTAATAAAGTAAAGGTTCGTATTCCTTTTGTATCAGGGTATTTCTCAAACTCCTTCAAAATAGAATAGTAAATCTTTACAAAATGATTGGAATGTTTTACGATGTTTACTTCCGTAGGTGTGTATTTCAACCATTCACGCATATACAAAATAAACGTATTCTTCCCTTCATATTTCGGTTCGTAAATATCTTTCAACCAACGATATACTACAGCATTATCAGTTTCACCAGTTCGTAGTTTCAAATATTTACGAAACCGATTATAAAAGTTCAACTTCAAATGATTATTCGCCATCGTGAGTTGTAATTTATTCAGGTTGGTAATGTATCCTAAACATAAATAATCACGAGCAGGTAAAGCATCAGTCATATACTCCCTCATCTGTGAAAAACTTTCATATAGTTCGGTGGTTGTATCAGTAGTATCCTTTGTATATTTGAGTTGTGAAACCATACAACACGCTTGATAAAACAGATTTTGTTTTATTTCCGGTAAAGGTTTGTGTTCTTCTAAAAGACGTGTAAAGTGGAAGTTTATCAACTTGTAGGATAAGAAACATATGGTATTTATCTTGGGTAAAATATCCTCAACAATCGTGTCTGCTAATAGGTTGTTTTTACAGAATGATTTCCACGAAGACTTGATACAGGTGAAATCTGTATTTTTGTTTGCTTCCTTGCGAAGTGAAACATCTGTCCTAACAACCTTCTCCTTCGGGTTCTTGATGGCGGTTTCCTCCTTTTTCTTCTTCACCATTATATACTTACTAAACATTTTATTTCTAAGTAGTTTAACTTATAAATAAAACAACTCATTTATTCCTAAACATTCTATATTTTGTGGTTGATGTATATTTTCCATCATTAAGACTTGTTATTACTGTAGAACCTTCAAATGTGTATCCTTGCTTTCTTAATATACCACGTAGGATATTTATATACGGTCTCTTACACGTTGCGTTTGGTTTGAAAGGTGATAAACAACTAACAGCAAAATACTTTTGTATTTCATCTTTCATATCCAATATTTTTGTTTGCTTATCAGTATCATTTTCCAACGCATTCAATAAAATAGAATGATTTTCATCTAATTCTAAAATGCTAACCAATCTATTACATATATCTTCACGTTCTGTATGATATTTCGTTTCTAATTTTTCTCGCATTAATTCAGTTATAATATAATGCGATTATGTTTTTATATTATTATACCTTTTTATATTTCTTCAGCGTTCTCCTACGTGTAGAATGTTTTGATGGTATTTTGAATTGTTCCTTATCATACGCATAGTTGAAATAGTTTCTATAGTTTTCAGATTTTACCTTTGCGATTGCGTTCTCTACTGATTTATTCAATTCATTATAACGTAATACGATCTTATTCTGTTTGAGGTAATGTTTTACTTGGTTAAAGAACGATTCTATGGGATTGGTGATTGGGGTATATGGGACGGAATGTAAATATTGATTACCACTTTCGGTAATAGCGTTCCATACATAATTATTTCGGTGTCCTCCAGCATTATCCATTACGATTAGATGGTCTTTGTATTTTCTAAAAATATATTCTTTCATAAACTCAACTAATCGCTCCTTATTCATAGCACCTTTTTCAAACATAGTCCAACCAATACATTTAGAATTGCTGATTGCTACTAATAATGTATATTTACGAAACATAAAAGTATCGTTGGTTTTGAATATACATCGCTTACCTAATTCGCATCTGGAATATTCGTTCATCATAACAGGTCGTATAGCAGTTTCATCAATACTAATAATTTTATTCATAGGATATTTACTAATTCCGCTATAAAACTTACTCAATTCGGTTTGTTTGAAAATGGGTTTCTTATACCTTATAACAGGAAAATGTGAGTGGCGTGTTCGTTTTCTCGTTTTGTTATTTTCTCGTAAAATTGTGCCGATATGTTGAGGTGAAATATCCAACGTTTTGTGTTGTTTTTGTAATTGGTATTGTAGTTCATTCATCGTAATCTGTGTGTTTTCTTTGAGTAATTGTAGTGCGTCTTTGACTTGTTCTTGGGTAATTTTATAGGAAACGTGAGAACGGTTATTCCGTGTAATATTATGTTGTGATTTGTATTTTTCAATCCATCGTTTCAAACTTCTTTCACTACATTTGAATATTTTACAGGTATTTACAAAGGAACTCTCGTTTTCTAAATGAAACTTAACTGCTGTAATCTTATAATCTTCGCTTTTATGTGAGGGCATTCAGTATATATACTATGAATAAATATATTGAAAAAACGGCGTTTTAAATCTTCAAGGGTGTAATTCTTTTTCCAGTAGATTTATTTTATTTTATTTTATTTTATTTTATTTTATTTTATTTTATTTTATTTTATTTTATTTTATTTTACGTTGTTCTACTTTAACTTGTCTAGAATATCCATATGCTTGAACTTCGTTTTTGACGAAATACCAAGATAAATTTTTGTATCGACTGTCTTAATCTTTACTACGTTGTTATATACTTCCTCCCAGTGGTCAGAGGTTTTTAGCACAGGAACCGAAATATTAGTAAGAAGAATATACAAATTTTCCACCAACTCCTCATTCTCTGTAGTCTTGTTGCTGTTTTTCATATTATCTTCGTTTACAATCATATTCTGTATGTTTTTTATATTGCCAAATACAAAATCTAATGTGATAATGTTGTTCTTATATAAACTAGTAAGAAACATACTCATAGCTCGCCTTTTTTCATTTATAATATTCATCTCACAAAACTTGTCATAATTCTCATCAGGTGAAACAAACTCCATTTTCTTAAATAGCTTCATAAACTCATTAATATTAAAGGTAATAATATCGGTCATAAATTCATACCGATTTTGTAGTTCGCTAGTCAACCTCGCATAAACATTACTATTGAATTTATTAGAAGTAGCCATAGTAAATATAGCATATCCAATCTTATTAATGTATTCCACATCATAGTTTTCATTCGCACTGATTTCATCTAGTATAACAAATAACTTTTCAATAATCTTGTCATATGTTTTTTCAGTTAATTTATTAATTAACAGACGAATACCGTCAATCTCCTTTTCAATACCATCCTTTTTGACAAATTCTGTCTTTTGAAAACTACGAAGAGACTGCCAGTCATCCGACTTGATATCATCTACCGGTCTTCTTTTCTTTTTATAATTAGACTTCTCATTATTATTCGTAAAGGATGGAGTCCTCACATAATTAGGAGAACCTACTTGTTCAGAAAGGGAATTAATGAGTTCAATCGTGGTTTCTGGTAATACAAAGCCATTATTATTTGCCCATTTAATATTTTCAAAATCCGAAATAGTATAAACTACCGTAGCCATCTTTATGATATACAGCTAATAAATTTATTATTTTATATCAATTTTATAGTAAATAATAAATAATGTTTCGAATATACTTAAATATTAAAATGTAGTTGTATTATGGATCCTACTAATATAGAAGTGAATAATTGGGATGAATTAAATTTAAAAGATGATTTATTACGTGGAATATACAGCTATGGGTTTGAAAAACCAAGCCCTATTCAAAAAAAGGGTATTATTCCTATGTTAAGTGGTAAAGATGTAATCGCTCAGGCTCAGTCTGGTACTGGAAAAACAGGCGCATTTACAGTTTCTACACTTCAAATGGTTGACTTATCTGTAACTGAAATTCAGGGTCTAATTTTAGCACCTACTCGTGAATTAGCTGTCCAAATTCACACAGTTATTTCAAAACTAGGCTCGTTTTTGGAGAATTTAAAGTGTTCATTATTAATCGGAGGACGTTCAATGGAACAAGATATAACCGAACTAGTGCAGAATCCACATATTGTCGTTGGAACGCCGGGACGTGTTTATGATTTAATTCGAAGAAGAAAAATAAACACAAAAACAATTAAATTGTTGGTATTAGATGAAGCAGATGAAATATTATCTAGTGGATTTAAGGAACAAATTTACAATATTTTTCAATTTTTAGGGAACACTGTCCAAATCGCATTGTTTAGCGCGACTCTTCCTACCGAGATTCAATCATTAACCGAAAAATTTATGCGTGACCCAGTGAAGATTTTGGTCAAAACCGAGAGTGTTACATTAGAAGGCATTAAACAATATTATGTTGCTCTCGAATCAGATGCTGACAAATATGAGACAATAAAAGATTTGTATGAATCCATCTCAGTAAGTCAATGTATTATATATTGTAATAGTATCAAGAGAGTAAATGACTTATGTGAAGCCTTGACAAAAGATAACTTTCCTGTATGCTGTATTCATAGTGGTATGGACAAGGATGAGAGAACAAAGGCATATAAAGAATTCACAAATGGTTCTTCCCGTGTATTAATTTCATCCAATTTGACTGCTCGAGGCATCGATGTTCAACAAGTTAGTACAGTAATTAATTTCGATTTGCCAAAAGATATTCATACTTATATTCATAGAATAGGTAGGTCTGGTAGATGGGGGCGAAAAGGAATGGGAATTAACTTTATTACTAGAAGAGATGTTAGAAAAATAAAGGAAATTGAGCAATACTATGACACACAAATAGATGAATTGCCTGCTTCAATTAGAATCGTACATGAGTAATATAATAGTCAAGTCATATGATAATGAATTCGTATAGAATCAATTTATTAATTAGTCGAATATACTAATTAATGAATTCAACATTTGAATTACCTATTTTCTATTTGGAAAATAAAGAAAAAGTAGACAATAATATAATCGATGATTTAGAACTATTGGAATTAAATGAGGAGAGTGAAGAGAGAAAATGTCTCTTGGAAACAATCATAAAACCAAAATCAAAGATTGGCGTTGAAAAATTGAATAAACTATGTGAATATTATACAAATAATAAATTATTCTTGAAACAAACCCAATCAATAATCGGCTCGTGGAAAAAAGACGATAACCTCGAAACAAAACAAAAACAATATGACGATTTCTACGATTTATGGAAAAATATAAAAAATGATGAAAATTTCACAGACCGTTATTACTATGTCGATATGAATTTTTTCAAGTTCTTAAATCATTCCCCACAATTTCTTCAATTACTTAGTCTTTATAATTTAGTAAGTCCAATACTAAGTCTTATTTTACCGATTATTTTATTGCTAGTGCCTTTTTTTATGTTGAAATTTAGTGGAATAACAATAACATTACAGAGCTATTACAAAGTACTGGTTAATATTTTTTCCAAACACGCATTGGGAAATGTATTTACCATAATGGAGGATATTTCTTGGGAAAAACGTGTCTATGCGATTATTTCAGTAGTCTTTTATTTTTTCTCCATTTATCAAAACTCCATTGTTTGTTATCGCTTTTACAAGAATTTCCAATCAATTCATATTGATTTATTTTTATTGAGAGATTATTTAACAACCACCATTGAAAATATGAATATGATTGAGACGTATTGTGTAAAACATAATACATATTTGCCGTTTTTACAAACGATATATCCTCACAAGGAATATTGTATGAAATTATTAGCCGAACTAAACGTGATAACTGAATTTGATATAAAGAAACTACATACAAAATCGCGCCAAGTAGGATATATAATGAAATACTTTTACGAATTTCATATAAATAAGGACATACAGAATACGATAGAGTTTAGTTTTGGTATGAACTCTTTTATGGAACATATGAACGGATTGAATGAACTACATAGAGAGAAATTAATCAATAAATGTAAAATAGGTAAGAAGACAAAAATGAATAAAGCCTATTTCCCATATTTAATCTATAGTGACCCGGTGAAGAATGATATCGATTTAAGCAAAAATATTGCCATTACTGGACCAAATGCTTCAGGGAAGACGACAATATTAAAGACTGTTCTATTTAATTTGATTTTCTCTCAAAGTTTCGGATATGGATTCTATTCTAGCGCAACAATTACTCCATACAATCATATTCATTGTTATTTGAATATACCCGACACATCAGGAAGAGATAGTCTATTTCAAGCCGAAGCAAGAAGATGTAAGGAAATAATTGAAAGTTTAGAAGATGGTAAAAAACATTTTTGTATATTCGACGAATTGTTTTCTGGAACGAATCCAAATGAGGCATGTGCTAGTTCTTATGGGTTTATTAAGTATTTAATAAATCAGAAAAATATTGATTTTATATTGACGACGCATCTGATAGACTTGTGTAAAAAGTTGGAACCAATTATGGAGAATAAACATATGGATGTAACGAAGACGGACGAATTTAATTTTATGTATACCTATCAAATTAGAAGTGGGATTTCGAATGTCAAGGGAGGCTTAAAAGTGTTATTTGATTTACATTATCCAGAGTATATTTTAGATGAGTCAAATAAAATATTGAAAGAAATGTAAAATAAATTACGTTTACATACAATTTAATTAATATCTAGATTAAATAATAATGTTTGAAATCTTAACCAATCCTAGTACCTTGCTTTGTTTAGGCGTTGTATTTTTATTAATATCTGTATTATTCTTTTATTTTAAGAGGAATATCTCTCTTTTAGAAAGAGCACAAATGGAACAAGCCAGAATTTTACAATCGTTTATTACGAATATGGAAATGTCGCAGCAAATGTCACGTCAGTTACCAAGTCAGTTACCAAGTCATATGCCACAAAATATACATTCTATAGATATGAACAACCATCATTCTGTTCCAAATGAACAATCGTTAATTGATGTTTCTGATGAAGGTGATAGTGATGCGGGTGACAGCGATGAGGACAGTGATGAGGACAGTGATGGTAGTGATGATGGTAGTGATGATGGTAGTGATGATGGTAGTGATGCGGTAAGTAATGCTGCTGTTATCACTGGTAATAATGTATCCAATGGTTCATATCTTATAAACTTATCTCAGGAAAATAATGAGAATGGTGATATAAAAATTGTTCATTTACAAGAGAACAATTTAGAAGAAGTTCATCCAGAAATCTTGGAAATTAATGCTATACATAATTCTGATGAAGACGATGAAGACGATGATGATGATTCACTTGATGATTTAAGTATAGATGATAATTCCACTCATTCTTTATCAGAGGAGGAACAACAAATCGTCGAAGAGGTGAAAAAAGAAAAGATACCTCTTGCTGATTTTAAAACTCTAAGCGTGCAAACTTTAAGACAAATCGCAGAAGATGGAGAACTGATTAAAAAGGGAGAGAAAAAGTCAAAAAAGGATTTGCTTAGTTTATTAGAAAATACAAAGAAATAAATCGAAATACATTTTCTCTCCACCTATATATAAATGAGTTGGGGAACATGTTATGCCGGTTCTAATAATATTCATTTCGACTTCCCGCCAATTATGGCAGATGGAAGAAATTTCGCAAAATGGCAACCTGGAGCAGTAATCAATCAACAACTTCGCGAAGAAAATAACATCAAGTCGAATTGGCAATACAGACAATATTTAACAGAAAATGCGAATTCTATTGTAAAAGCGAATCAACTTGAAGCTTGTGATGAATGCTGCTATTGTCCTGCTTTAAGAACAGGAGAGCCTATTTCAAATACTCCGTTTTTATACAAATCATGTATGGATAAATCGCAACCATATGGGTATGAAGATAGTGACTTAAAAAATGTTTATTTAACTTCTTACCAACTTCAAGCAAGAATGGTCGCACCCGCCATTACACAAGAGCAATTATTACAACAGAAATACCCGAATCCGAATTAAGCATATCATCATCCAATAAGTATTGTAACATATTTATTGAATTTAGTAAATAAACAAATAACGCATATCTAGTATAATGAAATTATTAAGTATTGATGTTGGAATAAAGAATCTGGCACTTTGTTTGTTCGATGTAGAAAGCAAAGATAAATACGAAATTGAAAAGTGGGATGTAGTAAGTTTATGTAATGAATCCATAGTAAATTGTTCATGCGGAAAAAAAGCAACTTATTGCTACGATAAAAATTACTATTGTAAAAAACATAGCAAAGATTCCGGTCTTACTATCAGTCCAGTCGAATTGGAAATAAAGAAATTGAAAAAGAAAAAGATTAGTGAGATAAAAGATACATTAATAAATCATCAAATAGAGTTTGACCCCAAGAAAAGTAAAGTCTCATTATTGGAATACTTGGAATCGGAATTTGAAAAGAAATACGTGCTCCCATTTTCAAACCAAATAAAAACAACTGACTTGAGTCTAATTGAGATTGGTATTAATTTGAAAAAAACATTGGACGAGTTATATGGAGACATACATATAGATACTGTTATTATTGAAAATCAAATAAGCCCAATAGCAAATCGCATGAAAACACTACAGGGAATGATAGCCCAGTATTTTATAATGAAGGATACAAATGATATTCATTTCATATCAGCTGCTAACAAATTGAAAGACTATGTTTCTAAAAAAACTACATACAACGAGAGAAAAGGCATAGGAATTGAGATATGCGAAGAACTATTAATTAACAATGAGCAATTCGGAAATCATTTAGACATGTTTCACAAACATAAGAAGAAGGATGATTTAGCTGATTGTTTTCTACAAGGCATTTGGTATTTAAGAGATAAAATTATATATAATTAATGTGTTTGATTTAAAATTAAAAGTTCTTATTAATTTATAATGAGTGAACCTGAAATAATTGATATTAGTGATTTTGATTCTGAACACACAATTAATATAAATAATTCTGGTGACGATAGAATAGGCAAATCATCCAATTTTGGTACCGGAATTGAGTTATTAATGAACGACAAGAAGAAAAATTCAATCGGTGGGGGGAGTAATCGATTATCTAGCGATATTGATGTGAATGATTTAAATAATTTAGAAGATGAATTGAACGAATTATCAGTACCTAAAAAGAGTACACATACTGCGAAATCTAGCATCTTTTCGACTTCTTTTAAATTAAAAGACGACCCGGTCGACGACGACGATAATATTAGTATATCTGAACCCTTAAATTTGGGTGCTTCAACCAAAGAGCAATCTTTTGAAGAGAAGAAAACATGGGATGGTTATGGTAAGTTTAATGATATTCCAATAAATCCAGATGTCAGTAAATCCCAAGCAGAACCAAGAATGAGTCGCGAAGAAGCATTGAAAGAGAAATTCACTTATTTACAAAAGCTGGAAGATTTAGAGAGAAAGGGTGTGAAACTCACCAAGAAATATGACATGGAATCAAATCTTCTTGAGATGAAAGGTGAATATGAGACGATTGTATCAGAGAAAGAGAAGAAGAATGCTGTAAAATTTCAAGGAAAAATGCTAATGGCATGTATTACCGGACTTGAGTTTTTGAATAACAAGTTCGACCCGTTTGATGTGAAATTGGATGGGTGGTCAGAGCAAATAAACGAAAATATTGACGATTATGACGATATTTTTGCCGAATTACATGAAAAATACAAGTCAAAGGCAACCATGGCTCCAGAATTAAAGTTGCTCTTTCAACTGGGTGGTAGTGCGTTGATGGTTCATATGACAAATAGTATGTTCAAATCCGCTATGCCTGGTATGGATGATATTATGCGTCAAAATCCGGATTTGATGCAACAATTTACAAGTGCGGCTGTAAACTCAATGGGGCAGACGAATCCTGGATTAGGTGGGTTTATGAATTCTATGATGGCCGGACAACAACAACGCCCCCCCCAGCAACAACAACAGCAACAACAACAACAACAACAACCTCGATATAACCCACATCAACAATTTATGCCTCAGTCTAATGGATCACCCCCTGCACCAATTGCTACCCAAGGACCAACTTCTGCTCCTCCGCCAGTAAGACCCGGGTACGTACCTCTTTCAAATAGACCAGATATTAACGCAAGTCGTGATATTCCACCATTAGAACAATCTAGAAGACCTGAGATGAAGGGACCTAGTGATATTTCTAATATTTTATCGGGTCTTAAAGTGAAAAAGACGGAAGTAAATATTCAAAATGACAGGGATGAGAAAGGAAGTACGATTAGCATTAGTGAATTAAAGGAGATGCAAAACGATAATATGCCATTGAGAACCAAACGTAGAAAATCAGAACGTAATACAGTAAGTCTTGACATCTAAACAAATTTAGTATAATATTCCAAGTTACATCGACTAACTAATCTAATCTAACAGATAAAGTAATAAATATATATTATTTCAGTATTATATATATTTATTTATGTTTGAAAATGGTCTTTTTATATTTCGCAGAGATTTACGTATTCAAGATAACATAGGACTGAATTTAGCATTGGAACAATGTAAACACATTTATCCGATTTTTATATTTACTCCTGAACAAGTGACTGATAAAAATAAATTCAAATCGGACAATGCGATTCAATTTATGATTGAGAGTTTGGACGACTTACAGAGCAATATTCATAAACAACGGGGTAATTTGAACACGTTTTATGGTGAAAATGACACCGTTATAAAAAAACTAATCAACAAATGGAAAATAGAGGCGGTTTATTTTAATGCTGATATAACTCCATATGCGAAAAAACGTGACCAATCTATCGTAAAATTATGCGAAAAAATGAAAGTTGAATGTGTCACGGGGCAAGACTATTATCTATATGAACCAAATGCTGTGGTAACTGGTGCGGGTGATTATTATACCAAATTTACGCCTTATTACAACAAGGTCTTACACATAAAAGTTGATGCGCCAAAATACCCACGGCAATTTCATTTTACGAACGTGGACGATAGCAATATTACTATAACCGATGCGTACTTAAAATTTACAGAACCTAATCAGGATATATTAGTAAGTGGAGGGAGAGAAAATGGATTAAAAATAGTAAATGATATTGGCAATTTTAAGTCATATGGGAAGACACGAAATGAGTTAGATACACAAACCACTCATTTAAGCGCCTATTTAAAATTTGGAAATATATCAGTGAGAGAAACATATGAAAAAATGAAATCAAAATTAGGATTAAATAGTGATTTATTACGGCAAATTATTTGGAGGGAATTTTATGCGCAACTTTTATACCATAATCCTCAAGTATTGGGCAATCCTCTGAAAGAAAAATACGATAAAATCAAGTGGGATAAAAACACAAAGCATTTGAATGCCTGGAAAGCAGGTATGACTGGTTTTCCCATTGTGGATGCTGGAATGAGAGAAATGAATGCGACAGGCTATATGCATAATCGTGCCCGATTGATAACAGCCAGTTTTTTGATTAAAACATTGCTTATAACTTGGGAAGACGGTGAAAAATATTTTTCACAGCATTTAACAGATTATGATCCAGCCAGTAACAATGGAAATTGGCAATGGGTTGCTTCAACTGGTGCGGATTCACAGCCTTACTTTCGCATATTTAATCCGTGGTCTCAATCCGAAAAATATGATACAGACGCAGAATACATTAAAAAATGGATTCCAGAACTACAATCTGTTCCCGCAAAAGCCATTCATAACTGGAACAACGAGTGGGAGAAATACGCGGAAGTTAAATATCCGAAGCCAATTGTGGATTATGAAAAACAGAGGAAACTGGCACTAGACATGTATAAGAAAGTTGTGTAAACTGTCATCGAGTTATATTTTATTTATTTGATACAATTTTATCATATCAAATATTCCTATGTTATCATAAATATTTACTGAAATACCAACATCCGGTATGGGAATAGATTCGTCTATTATTACTTTGGATTCATCTACCATAATAGTCATAGTGTCGTTCCTGCTACTACCAACCTCTGTTAAAACATTGATATACAGCGTATCGCACATTGTATTTACAAGTTTGTCTATTTCACTCGTTTTTTTAGATTTTCTCCGTCTAAATTGCGGTTGAATGTCAATTCTATAATTTATATTTCCATTGATATCATTGTATTCTGTAACTTCATCACAAACACAATATGATTTATTGATATTTACACAGTTACGATTGGTAACATCATTAAAAAGATGTTCATTCGGTTTATTTTCATTGTTTAAATTATATTTAATAACCTGGTTATACAATTTGTTATTTTTATAATCAGTGTATGTTATATTCACACGCATCAGGGCTTATGTTATATTATAGTAGTATGTTTATGTTTATTTTCTTGGTTTGTTTATTTTCTTGGTTTGTTTCATTTTCTTGGTTTGTTTCTTTTTCTTGGTTTGTTTCTTTTTCTTGGTTTGTTTCTTTTTCTTGGTTTGTTTCTTTTTATTGGTTTGTTTCCTTTTATTGGTTTGTTTCTTTCCATTTTTTCGATTTCGCCTTGTTTTTTGTTTTCTTCCACCAGAGTAGTTAAACGCATCATCCTCAAAATCTAGATATTCTAGATTGCTGTCTATTAATTTTGTTTGACCGGGCAACTTCTCCAATAAATATGTTTTTAAATTATTTTGTTTTTCATCTTCTGATGTTCCAGGTGGAAAAGGTTCTTTCGTATGTAGTTTATACCAATCCTTAATATATTCAATTACTAATTTTTGGGGGTTAAAGGCAATGATTGCTTTTAATAGTTCGCATTGTTTTTTGGTCTCATCGTCTTCATCTGTTTCATTTGATATTAATATTCCACACGGAGTTACTAACGAATTTACGATGCGTTCCAATGCGCCGGCAGCACAAGTCATTGCTACGTCTCCTTCACCTTCATATGCTTGAACGCATTCTTGAATAAATGTATTTACGTAATTATCCTTGAAGGGGATGCTTTGTTTATCTACATAGTTTAAGGTATAAAAAATAGAATCTAGAAATTCCGTACTCATATCTGAGTAATTCAACCTATCTAATCGCTGTGTCATTATTTGATTCAAACCGTTACGTTTTGTTTCTTTTTCAGTGTCCGATTCTTCACTGGCATCAATCATCGTGGCGATTGACGTCTTGATAAATGTAGGAAAGTCTAAATCCAATGGACGTTCTGGTGAGCCAGACTTTTCTTTTAAAATTTCGTTTAATTTGTTGTAATTAATCTTGCCAGCTGCTTTGTGTATTTGATATGCATCTACCCTCACATACTGTGGTTGCTCTCCGAATATCGGTTTATTTTCATCGCTCATAGCACTATCTTCAAACATACCCGCCATACTAGTTACATTGCTAACGTTCCAATTATTTAGTGGCCGGTCAAATGTCATAGCTTGATTAAACATCTGCGTCATATCAGTTACATTGCTAACATCCCAACCAGCTAACGGTTGGTTAAACACCAAACAACCATTAAACATCGAGTCCATATCTGTTACATTACTAACATTCCAATTATCCAATGGTTGGTCAAAACTTTCACATCTGCTAAACATACCGTGCATATCAGTTACATTGCTAACGTCCCAATTATTCAATGGTTGGTTAAAATTGGGACAATCACTAAACATACAATTCATATCAGTTACCTGGGTAACGTTCCACTTATCCAATGGTTGGTTAAAACTTTCACATCCCCAAAACATACCATTCATATCAGTTACCTGGGTAACGTTCCATTTATTTAATGGTTGGTTAAAACTTTCACATCCTTGAAACATCGTCTCCATATCAGTTACCTGGGTAATGTTCCACTTATCCAATGGTTGGTTAAAACTTTCACATTCGTTAAACATATACACCATCCTAGTTACATTGCTAACGTCCCATTCATTTAATGATTCATTAAAATCGGTTAAACCCTCAAATAATCCAGCCATATTAGTTACTCGGCTAACATCCCATTTAGATATGGATATTCCCTGTAAATATGTAGGTAACGAATCACGATTATCAACGTACAATCGTACTAACTGGTGTATATTATCATCTGTAATGTTATTGTTGGAAATAGTTTCTATTTGATTACTCCCACTAAATTCTGCCATTTATATGTTTACATATTATATTTTACATTTGTTACACTGACTTTCAAATATATTTGTAAATACATATCGTCAAACATTAGACTTTATTTTATATTATTATTGTAGTTAAGGTAGAATGAATAATGACACTACATATACACATACACATACACATACTTCATTTGAAGAGATATTTATTATATTCGTAATAAATGATAAATTTGTTCGATGGGAAATGTTTTCTCCGAATGCGACATTACGTGATATTTATACGGTATTACAAAATAAATATCATATTCGATATTGTACATTACACTTGGACGATGTATATTTATCAATATATAATCGGTGTAAATTATACGAATTGTGTGAAACAGACACTGCTACATTGTATATTACAACAGCCGATAAAAAATATACTCTATCTAAGAGCATATTCTAATTTATGTTTTGTTTTGTGTAATTCTTTTTCTGTTTATGCTTTTTCATTTTCCATTTTCAAGTAGATTGGTAAATCGTTTCTAACAAAATAACATTGTCCTTGCTTTGTCCATTCAACTTGAATCGTTTTAATTTCCACGCCATTGAGAGACGCTTGATACACGGCGTTCTTGTAGATTAAATCTATATTTGATGTTTGAAACTGTTTTACGTCATTTCGTTGAATAATAAAACACAATATGGCGCGAACTTTACCCGACTTGGCAATTTCTTCTAATTCTTGAATATGTTTCAATGCTCTTGGGCTAACTACATCCGTGCTATTTTTTCTGTAACCATCTGGAAAATAAGCAATTTTTTCATCAAACTTTTTATTTTCACATTCGTCCGCATAATGTTTGCGTTCCTTTTTTGGAACATCTACATAATCAGCCAGTGGAACATTTTTTATCTCTAATACAAATGGTATTCCATTTTCATCAATTCCAGCAAAATCAAATCTGGAATTCATAATTTTAACCTCTCTTGTAAATGATTTTACGTTTTGTAAATTATGTATACAATTCAGTTTAAGCGCTTCTTCTGCGATAGTTTCTCCTATTTTTGGATTTATACCAATAATAATTTCTCTATCATGCTCTTTATAAATAGCCAAGTCGATTCTATGACTACATACAGTAGGCTTATTCGTGTTGTTTTGTTTACTCCGTGTCATAAGCACAGTAGCACCCTTATCTGCTAATCCACAACATCCTAGAGAAGGAGAATGTCCTAGGATTGTCGAACCATCTTGTAATTGAACATCAGCTACATATGGCGTTTTACATTGCTGTGAGGGTCGCTTTACGATTTCACCGGAATAAACATTTTCCAAGTCAACCAATAAGATGGACATATTTTAGTATTTGACAAAACAGTTTATCATGTTATTCAGATCAATTTTATTATTTTTTGTAACATATTCTTTATCTCAGTTTCATACGTGTATAATAGTTTGGCTACTACATATCCTAATACATAACCGGCTATTACCTGAATTAAATTATGACAACCTTTCATAATTCTGGCATACCCCATTAAAACGATAGGAAAGTTATACATAAATATACTGGTCCAGTTATGTTTTTTATTACGTAGCCATAACATATTCATTAAGAAGGAGATTGACGTAACATGACCTGACGGAAATCCTGATTTATGGTCGACTAATCCACCACTGTTAAAGAGCGAACAATTCATAGCGCCATTTGGTCGTTTAAATATTGGAGCATACCATCCAGTAGTTACTTCCTTTAGAAAGTCATGAAAAAACAAACATAGACCAGAACCCAATATCAATGTAGGTTCTAAACTAAACAAAATATAGATATTTGCCACGAGCGCAAAGACGGAGATAAAATCATACATAGAATCCAGTTTGATGAACATTTAATTATTATATAACAATTAAATATTTATTTTTCGCATATATACACATATCCGTATCATATAGTGCCTTTTTTTAAGTTGCTACTTTCTATTTTTTTTCGTTCGTCTTCTATTGTTAGTTCTTTTTCCACCAGTATAAGTGGTAGTAGTGGTGACTGTTTTTTTTACAGGCGGTGGCGGTCTAGGTTTATTCAATGTATCAACCGGACGTTCGCTTAATGGAGCCGTTTTACCAAGTGGTTTATCTAATCCAACTAAAGAATAATAATCAGTCACAATACCCTCTCTCTTTTGCATACAATTCAATCGTGTAGATTCTATAAACGACAACTCATTACCCTTGTGTAATACAAAATTTATCTTAATTTCGACAATCGGAGATTTCTGTCCAGGAACGGGTGTTATTACATATTTATTGTTCCAATTATAACTGTTAATCGCATATTGCGTTTGATATATAAAAAAACTAGCACCCTTTTTGAAAAATAAGTCCAATATAAATTTAATGTTGTTATAGATAATACCTTTCTTCTTCGCATCAGCTATAGTAATAGGTTCATACATTTTCTTTTCTTGTAGCACAGTAATAAAATTATCAAGTTGCGCAGAAGAAAGAAATATCTTTTTTATGTCATCGTCACCTAAATTCTTGTCAAACAAGTCCCGTTTTAATTTAATGGAAGGTATAAAAAATATATTGGGAAACAAACTATATAACTTGGGGTTAGACATACTCGGACTATACTTCATATCTTTAACAATAATTCCATTTATAGTAGAGGCATCAAATGTAACCTTTAATATATTATTACTCATATTATATTAATAATATATTATTTCCTATTCTATTTATTATGTACAATAAATTCAATTATCGGTCAAACTGTGGTACTGATTTAATAAATTCAAGTTTCTCTCTTTTTCCTTTTGTTTCTTTGCCTTTTCAAGTGTCTCGATTGCCTTGTTAATTTCGCTGTCACTAATGATTCCGTCCTTGTTTGTGTCAACATTAATGCGGAGATATTTATCTGGCAAAACACAGAACTTACTTTTATTATTTAATAAGAATTCCGATAAAATAACAAAGACAGCAGTTAATGTAAGTGCTACGACAATATCTCTTGTACCCATCCAAGCCATCGTAAATATAAGAACCTCTCTGGCTACATTGTATTTAATATACGCTTCCATTGAATCGCTTAATTTAATTTCAACAAATCTAGAACCAATGTTTAATAAAATCATCATAACACCTGTAAAATATTTACTACTATTTAATACATCTAAAAATTCAAACATTTATAATATATATATTACCACTAGAAAAAGTATTTCTCTAAAACAAACCTAATCTTCTTCCAAAATCTTTAATATTCGTATTAAGATGAGACGTAAACGTTTCTTGAGCACTTCTGAACGTACGCAGATGAGGTCGTACAGTTTGTCTAAAATAACTAGTAAAACCTTCTTGTTTTGGGGGTACAAAAACTATCGATATAACAAATATAATCAGTACAATTAGTAGTTTTAGTTTATTCATATACACCTATGTCATTATTTTAATATTTGTCTATTGTTTTTTTGTTACCTGCTCTCGGTCAACTGGTTGAGTATTAGAGTCTTGTGGTCGTAAATTTTCTTCATTAGTTAGTTGTTCGACGGATGAAACTATTTCAAACTCACAACCTTCATCACATGGATTACATGTGTCTCCTGAAAATTTAATATCAGGAAAACTAGTTTTGATTAAATCAGATGTAATCTCCTTTCCATCTTTCATCAAAAGTCCATTTTTACAATTGGTTTTTTTAAACATCGAGACACTAGATTCTTCTTTAGATTCTTTAGAAGAATCATCGTTATTTTCCATACCCTCAATTACATATTGATTCATAGAAATGACTAATAAAAGGGCTAATATTCCTGCTAAAACATGAAAATGAGCAGCTATTACAATGAATACAATAAATACAATTTTTCCTAAAACATGATTGAAGTTAAACAAACGATTCATTCTTATATAAATTAAAAATATAATTTTTCCGTAGGTTGATTAAATTATTATCTGTATTTTTTATAAGTAAATGTCTTTAGCAATGTATGCCTCTGATTTTAATAATGAAGGTACAGAAAATAATATTATTCAAAAAAAAAGAGAAGGTATGCGAAATAAGACCTTGAAACGTCGCGAACCAATCAAACCCAATAATAATGTTGATGTAATGAGAAAACGAATTCAAGATGCCGACGATGATGACGACGACGAAGAAGGTAATTTAAGTAATTTTCAACCGCTTCAAAACCCTAGTTCAGTTGGTGTAGAACGTATGGAAAATAGTATGCCCCATAATATGGAAAATGGTATGGTTGAGAGAATGGACGCACAACAACAAATGCAGCCAAATTACCATAATCAACCACAAACACAAAAAGAAGGTTTTACACAATTACCAAGTGAATATGCCAAACAATATTATCAACAATATGTGCCCTACTTCAATCAAGGTTCAGACGATACTAGCCCAAATGGTGTAAACAAGGATGAATTGCTTACGAAACTAAATCAAATAATTTATCTATTAGAAGAGCAACAAGACGAAAAAACTGGAAACGTAACTGAAGAATTAATCTTGTATTCCTTTTTAGGAATATTCATTATCTTTATAGTCGATTCTTTTGCTCGAGTTGGAAAATATGTAAGATAAAACAGCACACGACAAACAATTACAAACAATAACTACATTGGACAATTCGTTTAATATTATAATTAAACATATTATCATTTATCATATGGAAAATAATAATATTTTGATGGAGACTATGGAAAAAGAGCAACCGCAACAACAAGAACAGCAACAACCGCAACAACCGCAACAACAACCTAATATAACAGATGTTGAAATTAGAGATGAGCACACCGCTTTAAATGTGATGGTATCATTCCTTCATTTAGCTCAAAAAAGAGGAGCATTCAATCTTCAAGAATCAGCCAAAGTTTGGGAATGTGTAAAAATATTTATGAAACAATAGTATTTTTAATTTTATATTGTATAAATATAAATGAAGGCGTCTTCTAATTTTATGAGATATGTCCAAATAATGGCGTTCTATGTATTGATTTCATACATATTTTTCCCACTAATTGGATATTTTATGTTTGGAAAAACATTACAATCAGCCGGCAATGGGTTTGCCATTGGAAGCATTGTTTCCATAGTATTATGGTATATATATGGTAGAACGCTAATTACCTCCTAGTCAGAGCGCAATCTAATCGTCTGTTTTACAGTAAAAAATAAATTTAATCTCATAATAGATTAAATTTATTGAATCAAACAAAGTCAAACGCCTTTGTATTGTCTTGTCCATTTATTCCGGTTTTTGGAAGATATACAAGTATTGGTGTTCCATTTGTGCCATGAGTAAATCGACTTGGGCATAGGTAATAAACCCGACTTCTTTACATTGGTTGATAACTGTTTGCTTAGAGGGTATCCACATTTTATGAATATTTTGTCTCGTTTTTTTAGAACCAGGTGTAGTATCTTTAAAAATTTCTTGAAACTGAACCACATCATTTGGGAATATTTGGAAATCCGCCTTGTAATCAAAATTATTAAATACCACGTTGGATGTAGTGATTCGTTTTTCGGCGAAGCTCTGAGGATTTACCATAATAAATGGCTTTGCTGCTGGCACGACCGGGTCGAACTTATTTTTGTCTACGAGTTGAACTATAAAAAAACCACCAGGTCTTAACCAGTTAAATACGTTTTGTAAAAAGGTGGTTTTATCTTTGTAATAATAATAATTCATATTCAAACAAACAATGTGTGTAAATTGTTTATGTTCAAATGTCATAGCTTTCAATGGAGAGCCTTGAATAAAATTTATTTCCGGATATTCTTCTTTAGCATATTTTACCATCGATTGAGACTCATCCAATCCAATCACTTTACTTCCTTGTTTATGAAATTCATTCGCAACATGTCCGGTTCCACTTCCAATTATCAAAATATTACTTTCAGTAGTTGGTTTGGTTATATTTTCAATGCTACCCACCTCATATTGATTTACTATCTCTTTATAAAATAATTCGTCGTATATATTGACGTAGAAATCATCAAATAAATTAATGCCTTTTTTCACCACAAAACTCTCCTTCTGGTCGATAAAACCTTCTTTAACAGGTGTATGTGATTTGTAAATATTCACTAAAATAAATACTAGTATCAATACAATTAATAAATGAACCCATACAGGCATTTTATGTAAAAATCTTTCTAGTCTGGTGTAAATTTTTATAATTGGCGAATAGAAACTGTTCAATTCCATCTTATATGTATATTTATGTTATTTTTTTTATTGGAAAAGTTATATGAATGACTCTGAAATTAATGATATAAGGAGTGAAAAAGAATTTAATGGCATTACTTTTTCCAAATTTAAAAGAACGGACGTTAAAAAAGAATTACTAAATAGTTTATCTACTGGAAGAATTGAACAAGCATTACATTGGAGTGCCGAATTTATTTGTTGTGGATGTTTCATAGATTTGTGGGATATAATTTTAAATTTTGTCGGAAAACATATTCATTTAGGTAATCCTAAATTACCCATCTATTTGGAATTGCGATTCAAGAATTTTAAAGAGATTATTTCTACTTATATTGGTGTTGAATTGGATATGCGGAACAATGACAAAGTTCGAAAACTATTTGCCGAAATCATAACAATTCTTTGTAACTCAAAAAAGAAACATTCTATCGAAAGTATTAAAATAAAGAAACAAGAAGAGTTTGATATGACCTCCATGTCCAATAAATTAAAGGCTCCTACAGTTCAATATGCGACTGCCATTTTTCAAAAAGATGATCCAAAAGAATTATTTATTGCTATAAATGAATTTGCTTATCATGTTTCTAAAGATTCATTAAATTCATTAGAGGCATGTTATTGGTTAGAGTGGATTATGGAATTTGAAAGTTTATGTAAGAAGAAGAAGGAATTTTGTATCTGCGAAAAAAGGACATTCGTTGTAGTGGATGAAAAATGCCATAAAGAGCCAATATGGTTGATATGGGATGTGTTATTTCACACAAGTTCGACAAGTAAAAACGAGATATCTAAAAAAATATTAAAAAGCTTATTCGAACTCTTTTGTGTGCGTTATACATCTGGTACTAAAAAGAAGAGGAAATACTTGCTTTATTTTGCTATTTCTCTCTTGACTGACAAATTTGAATCCAATATTGATATTATCGAAAACAAAACAACGGTAGATAACATTACGAAGAAAATAAATCTCATCTACAAGGAAATTAAAAAAAATGAACAGGCACCAGTAGCAAGCTATCTCTTTACAGGTCTTGAAAAGAGTAATAGAGAGAAAACATTTGAAAAATTGGAGGCGTTAAATAATATGAATACCATTATTCGTAGTTAGTTAGTTAGTTCGCCTATTTATGCTACGGCGGTTGTATTGTAAGTGTAATACCTAATACTTAATTGATAATATTTTATAGGTAACAAATGTTACTAAATAAAATAAAATGCCACCCCACAATGTATCGAGCATACCAGTCATCCATTTATAATTCTTAAATATGGCAATATTGGTAAAGTCAAAAACACCATATACACACAACCCCAATATAAACGCATCGGTTGGTGATTTTCTCTCTAAAATGATAAATTTATATAGAACCAATACTAACAATATGTAAGAACCTACTACACCATAGATATTTAAGGTCATTTCTTCCTTTTGAATGCCCTTGACCATTTTGGCGAATAAAGGTCCACCAATATTGGATAAATAAAGGCCGTCTAGTGCTAACATGGAAAATGCTGGAATTATATAATCCATTTATTATATATTACCTAGTTTTTTAATTTTTATTTTTATATAAGCAATTTTATATATGGAACGTATTAGCAATAATATTCCCTCTGGTATAACAGCAGATATAGACGCATCTCCTAAAATATCCCAATCCAATTCTAATGATGGGTATTTTTCTACAAATGGTAATACAAATTATACAAGAATAGGAATGATTGTAGTGATTCTGTTATTTTTAGGAGTCAACATCTTTTCTTATTTAGGTGATTTTCTTCAAATTATTAAAGAAGCATTGGCTCCTCTTCTTAAAACTATTCTAGAAAGTTTGGGGTATGTTGTTACAGAAACGACCAAAGATGTAACACAAATTGCGGCATCAGGTGCTAAATTGGGTATAGATGTTGCGGCCGGAACAGTAGAAAGCGGCATTAATGTGATTCAGGGACAATTAGATTTAGAACAGGGTGCCAATCAAGGTCAAGGTCAACGAGGACAATCCCCTTCTCAACCCAATAATATGCCCAAGCAGAATTTATTGTCGGCATCCCTATCAAGTGCTCTAGCAGATGCTGAATATAATAGCGAACCTATGCCTGACGATTCTATGAGTTCTACACAAAGATTGGGTCCTGGTAAATCTGGATATTGTTACATTGGCGAAGACAGAGGTTTCCGTAGCTGTATTGCTGTTAGAGACGGAGATGTATGTATGTCGGGTGATATTTTTCCTTCGCAAGCTCTTTGCGTAAATCCTTCCTTGAGAGAATAGAGAATAGATTAGATAAATACAATAAAGTCTGATTAGAAGTTATGAGACTTTATTGTATATGTATATGTAATTACCCTAGATTCCCCTTTTTTCCTACAGGAAATCCTAACATACCTGGCGCCCAAGCATATTGAGGCCATTTGGTTCCTCCAGCCAAATAAGTTCGACGAACAATATAATTGGTGAGAGGTACGGTTGGATAATTTGTAATTCGTCTAACTGGCCCAGGTGTATCGTTTTGGTTCGTCAATGCCCAATTTCTACTCACATTTGGACATAATAATACCGACGAATTGTCCAATACTAAATTATGCGTATTTGAATATGTATGTGTTTCACTTTGACTAGCAAACGTCTGTCCTCTTTGTCGTCCAATTCCTCTCGCTAGTCTAGAATAATGCTGTTTTTTAGAGAATCCAGCACCATTGTTTTTATATTGAAATATTACCGCCTTGCGTTTTTCACTTAAATCGTCGTATGTCATTGGATTACCATTTGGTAAAGTAGCTCCACTTAAATCAACACAATCCCCTGATGCCCTGGACCAGATGGTTGTTTGATTTGCCAAATCCTGATTCCACGTACAACCATTTCGTGCCGAGACAATATAATATACATATAATATTACCACTCCACTCCCACCTGCGCCTGAAAAATTACTTTCATCTATGTTTCCATTTTGGCCGGCACCCCCCCCACCAGAATTCGGTCTTCCATAAATAGAGTCCGCCGCAGATATAGGAGTAACGGTGCGACATAGAACTGGTACACCAAATGCTGCATTCCCTCCTCCTCCTTCACCACCATATCCCCCTCGCCCAAAACAATTACCGGCGGTATCGTCAGTATTGCCACAATCCATTTGACCATAAAATGAACCGCCACCTCCACCTCCACCATAATATATTCCATTCACCAAAGGTCCAAAATTACCACTATAACTACAAGTCCCTTCTCCTGACACTAGATCTGTTACCCCCCCATCACCACCTTTACCATCATAGCCTGGTCCTCCACCGCTGTTTCCGCCAATACCCGCACTTGATACAGTCGCGGCTCCCCCCCCCTTACCACCATTCGCATTGTATCCCAGTATAGAACACGCATCCCCATCGTTTCCTGGAATGTTGTTTCCAACCAGCCCTCCTCCAACCGCTGATCCACCACTTCCAATGATGACAGAATATGGGACATTTGGAAGAATCGTAAGATTAGTATTATATATAACCTCACCGCCTCCACCTCCACCTCCACCATTGTATCCACCTCCAATGGGGTCCCCACCAGGGTCGAATCCAGGTGGAGATTTTTCTCCTCCAGAACCGCCACCACCTACAATAAGAACGTTTGCTATATAGCTGATATTATAATCTTCACAATTCGTCGTTGAAAATGTTATTGAGTTACTAATATCAAATGTAAATATGTGTTCGTTTCCATTAACCACATGTGAACCATTTATTCCATCTAATTCATATAAAGTCGTAAATAGTAGAGGAGAACAAGACATTTACTAAGTATATAATAACAATTGAGATTATTGTTATTATATTCTATCTAAACCGTTGATAAATAGATAGTAGATAGATAAACCATCGGTAGATAAACCATCGGTAGATAAACCATCGGTAGATAAACCATCGGTAGATAAACCATCGGTAGATAGTAGATACTAGATATTTAAGGGTTATATCCATCTTTATTTCCCATAAAGAACCATCTTAAAGATAGATATCTGGGCATACTTTCGGTCATGTCTTGACCCACCATTTTAAGATTCGGTCCATTATCAACGATACTTTGAATTTCTCCAGTGCCTAAACCATAGTTGAAATATCTCAATTCAGACATATATCCCGAAAATCCACCATTCATTGCTACAAATACGTCGCCATAGTTTTGTTTCGGAACCCCCTTCATAATTAGTCTCTTGGCCAATTTACCATTGATATATGTATCTAAATTATGGTTTTCAACACGTAATTGAACACATACCCATTTATTAATAGGAATATCGTCAATAGTGACGCGCTCCTCAATATCATTAAATGTATTCATAACTACCACTAAAGAATTGGTATTCGGGGCAATATACAAACCCGGGGCATTATTAGGTTGGTTCATTCCAATGGGTTGTTGTGTATAATTAATATTGTCATTTCCCTTGTGGAAGATGTGTCTAAATTGACCTTGTTGATATACTAAATCGTCGATGAATAGCCATACGGAATAAGTAAATTCTATTCCCTTTTCTTGGTTATCTGACCGAACAAGTGGTACAGAACCATTTGAATTGGGGTTCTGTGGAATTACCATCATATTTTTACCATTAACCATACCATTGATTAGATACGGTGACTTGCTATATGAAAATAACCATGTTAACAATTGAATGCTAAATCTTATAGCAATAATAAATACGATTAAAACTAATAGTAAGAAAGCGACTTTTGCTACTAAACTATTTGATTCTAAAAATTCCTTTGTGCCATTTACGACATTATTACTTTTAAAACTATCAAATGTTCCTGCACCAGATGAAATAGTTCCAAATTCTGACATTTCTTATATATAATACATAAGAAATTTAGATATAATATTAAATTTTATTCTTGTGAATTATTCATTGTGAATTATTCATTATTGATTGAGTTGTTTCATTTATTTACAGGGTTAAACTACCTTGTTGTTGTCCATCCTTTAAATATTCTATTCTAACTTGATATGGGAAATCAATGCCTCCACCTCCATAACCACTACGATAGATGTTATAGGCCTCTTGGGGATTTAATGAATTGGCATAGTAATGAATATTAGAAGTATATCCAGAAAAACCTCCTTGAGGTGTTACATATACGGGCGCGTCGTTTGCTATCTTAGCAACACCTGGTAGAACACATGTTCTTACAAGCTTTCCGTCGATATATATATCCATTGTTCGTCCATATAAGCTAACAATGACATTGACCCATTTTTGAACAGGAACATTGTCTACATTACAAGTGTGGGTAGAAGCCGAAGTAGCAGCCGACTGAGCAGAAGGATATACCGTTGTTTCAATCTTTAGATTATTTTCAATTGCTCCTAAAACAATGGAAGGACTTGGGTTTAATTCTTTATCTAATCTTCCTAAAATGATCTTAGGCTCGCCATATCTATAACTCCAGTCATCAATGTAAAACCAAACAGAATAGGCATAATTGGACGCATTACTTTGCGCTAAATCACTTGCCGAAATCTTCGTAACCTTTTTACCATCAGTTAACCCGACTAGTTTGGTGTTATCTCCAATAAACCATCTTATAAGAATGATTAATAATAATACCAATACAACTCCTATTACAATATTCATAACAGACATAGCCATAATATAATATACAGTTAGAAATTTTCTAAATTACTGGAGGATTTAATTTTTTTACAGAATTATATGCCCAATTAATTTTACCTCTTGAAATCGCATTCCTATAATATGTTACGTTACATATACCGCCGTAAATACCAGATGTCGTGCCTGAAGTCATCATTGTATCATCATTATAAGGAATAATACCTGGAGTAGAAGAAACTAATTTGTTATTTATAAAAATGTCCAGTGTCGCGCCATCATAATTTACTATTATGTGATTCCATCGCTGCATATTAAACTCGGTTGTCTCGTAAACAATTATTTCGTTTTTACCTTCGGTCTCCATCTTAATTCGTAAATTATTTTTTGATACATTAAATAAAATATTCGGTTTGTTTCCTATATTTAGTAATGACGTATAATTATCATAACTAGAATTAGTTTCCGGTGGGAAAGAATCAATATATATCCAACTTGATATGGCGTATTGATACTGAAATTTATCATCTACAAAATTTACATCACGAAATGTTCCTAAATTAGTCTCCACGTTTAAATTGACTGGTTGTTTTAATAGCTGTTGTGAATTATGTGTTAGTATTTGTTCCATTAACCAAGGGTATACAAAATACAACCCAATTAGTACTAATTCAACTAGTAAAAGAATCACAATTGGCTTAGTAGTGAGTTGATATTGGTATTTAATATAATCAGTTAAATCTAGTAATAAACAAGGGACATATGTTATTATTTTCAATAATAGTTTACCCCATGATGGTTTAGTTTCACCAGGTTCTCCTCCATGTATACCAAAATATTTGACTGCTATCGTTAGTAAGCCAATCACTATTAAAATATTTAATCCGAACAGAAAGTATGTACTAAAATTCGTATAATACGATGCCATATTGAATAAAAAATAGACGATGGCTATTATTAAAATAATCGAAAACATAGATGTAAATACCTTGCCAAAATAACTGAGTGCCCCCGCATTTTCTACATTTTCAAAAGTGTCCTTCTTTTTTTGATAAAATAAGAATGCCATGATGATTAAAAACCCTCCTAATAAACTTAAAAATATGCTTGCTCCTCCATTCTTTTCAGTAATCAATTCGTATGGATTGGTCGTGTAGATTACGATAATTGTGATAACATAGACTAACAGACCCATTAAAAGTCCAACTTCCATTTTATAACTAGATGTGTAAAATTTTAACAAAGCCCATACATATCCAATCATGTTTATTAGTTTTCCCATAGTTTCTGTGGCGGTTGAATCAAATACAGGCGGTTCCTTTTTTTCAGTTGGCGAATCTCCTCCTATTAATATATTTGTTTTATTTTGTTGTTTGTTGCCCATTAATAAACCATTAGAAATAAATTACACCCTTGAAGATTTAAAGGTTTTCCATTGCTGTTTTTCGTCCATGACAATCTCTACATAAAGCTACTAAATTATCGACGTGGTTAGAACCTCCATTATCTAATCGTATTTTATGGTCTACTTCAAACCACGCTGGCAATTGTTTTTGGCAATGTCCGCATTTCCAACTTTGCTGGGAAGCGACAAATTTCTTTTTTGTCTCGCTAACACACCTTTTTGTTCCGGTTTTACCAGACTCCATTATACGGTTAATTTGTTGTTGTTGAGGGTCAAAACCTCCACCTCCACCTCCATCTCCTCCTCCACCACCCATAAAAGGGGTTTGATTTGTAAAGTCGGTAAATGGAGTAAAAATGTCTAATGTGGATTTGGCACTTGGCATAAACTTTACAATATTAGTTAATTCATGAACGAGTGACTGGGATTGATATGGATTCTTTTTCAAATATAAATAAATACTTAATCCAGCAAAAGCAAACCCGGCCATTTTAAAGTACTTTTGCCAAGACTGTAATATTTTGATATAATTTCCGTCATAATATGTATTTGCTATAAAAAATCCAGATACCGCTAAAATTAAGAATTCTAATTTCATATACTATAATATAATATTTATAAAGTTTATTTTTTATCAATATTATTGCGACCGTTTCTGATTATTTTTATTTCGTCATTTTCTTTTTTGTCTTCGGTTTTTTTTTGGTTTTAGTTTCAACGTAATATTGGACCTGGACTTGGACTTGGTCTTGGACTTGGACCTGGACCTGGACTTGGACTTGGTCTTGGACCTGGACCTGGACTTGGTCATCGAATTGCTTCGACTAATTAAATCATCTACTCTAGTAGGCGAATTATTAATATCTTTGCTAATAGAATAATTACGTTTAAAAGTGGATACTGATAATAATGTATTTTCAGAGTCAATTATTCCATTCAAGTCTTTAATGGAATTTATTAGTTTATTTATGTCTATTTTCTCTCCCCCATTTGAATATATATGTTCTACGAGTAGTGACCGAACTCTGTTCAAGTATATTTTTTTGGTCTCTTCTTCTAACTCTATATTTGCCAAATCTACCTCAAAATAATTGTAATATACAGTCATTAGTCCAAATACATCACTATTATACATATATACGTCCATAAAATATGTATCCATGTCGAATTCCATATCAACAGTGGTATATTTCATTAAAATATCGGTTATATAATTGGATAAATAATAGAGATAATATCCATATTCAATCAGGTCATCGTATTTCACTTCAGATAAATAGGTATCGTTATTAATGCCTGGAGAGAAAATCATCTTAAATAACATAATATTATCCACAGAATAATCATAATACCTAGATAATTTAATCAAGTATTCATTTATGACATAATTTCTAACATTCATACTATTAAACAATATTATCCCATCTTTTACTCGCTGTAAAAAAACATTATAATTTAATTTGAATTCATTTGACAATATCATAGAAGAAAAAGGCGTATTAAATTGTAAAGGACGATTCATAATTTCCTCGGGAATCTTATTATCTTTCACAACTCCTGCTAATCCCCAATCAATAATACGTGTCTCTAGATGTTTATCTATCATAATGTTTCTATCCTTTAAATCGTGATGTATAACTCCAGCCTCATTCATTGGACGAACACCATATTTAAGTAACCTGATCACCAAATCATTTAATAAAAACATCTTTTCTCTCGTTATTTTTCCATTACCTACAATCCAGTCATGTAAATCAATACCAGCGTCTGGCATATTCAGTATGGTTAGTCTATCCAATCGGTTATTAACATTCTTCTCACTTATGTTATAGCGTGTCAACGCGAAACATTTTTTATCAAATTGTTTCTTATCTTCATCCGTCAGTTTATCCGGCTTACACATTTCAACATCTAATAAATAATATTGTTGGTGATTTTTTATGGTCGTCAATCTATCTTTTATTCGCTCAATCTCTAACATTTCCTGCTCACCATGACGTTCAATTGACATTTTACTAACTCCATCTATTCGAGTATCTTTACCTTTACATTTTAACGCGGGTTTAAATATACATCCAAAACCACCTGAAGCTAACGCTTCCCCTCCCGACCGACTTCTTGACCGACTTCTTGACCGATTTCTTGACCGATTTCTTGACCTTTTTCTCTTTATAGTTCTATTGTTTCTATTATTCATTGTTCCATTATTCATTGTTCCATTATTCATTGTTCCATTATTCATTGTTCCATTATTCATTGTTCCATTATTCATTTATATTCACGAGAGAATTATTTTTTATATAAATAATATCCACCTATTAATAATCCTATGATTATTCCTCCAAAAATTAGCTTCTTTCTATATTTTATTTGCTCACGTAAGATGATTTCCTTTGGTTTATACAATTCATAATAAGCATCAAGTGATTCGGTCAAGGTCATTTCATCTTTGCCTAATTGAAGATTGATTTTATTATGAATAAAATGTACCCATTTTAAAAAGGAATCCTTTCCTTCTAAATAAGGAGAAACCGGATATTTATCTAATAAACCACTAAATTTATTTCCTATTTGTGGATGAGGAATAAATATAGGAAGATTTGTGATGAAATCGTAATATTTTTTCTGAGTAACCTCGTTTGCTTTTAATGGATATGCCACTGCCATTGTCATTAATATAAACCAAAAATGAGGTCCCCATACAGTAGGATCAAACATTTTTTCTGTCATTAATTAGAAACAATATAAAAAGATAGACAATTAAACATATAGCGATATGAATAATAAATCATTTAATTTTTGTAATAATTGTGGAAAAACAGGACATATATTTCATAATTGTAAACATCCTATTACAAGTATTGGTTTAATTAATTTTAGAATATATAATAATAAAATCCAATACTTGGCAATTAAACGTAAGCATAGCTTAGGATTCGTTGAATTTATGAGAGGAAAATATCCATTACATAATTACGAATATATAATAAATATATTCAATGAAATGTCAAGTTATGAAAGAGAGTTAATAAGAACGGTCACCTTTGATGAATTATGGAAATATTTATGGGGTGAACAAATTGGAATTCAATATAGAGGTGAAGAGCGTGTATCCAGAGATAAATATGATGCTTTAAAGTCCGGGGTAGAAAATAAAATAGAATATAATTTAGAACAAATTCTAAACGAAAGTCATTCTATCTGGGAAGATACAGAATGGGGGTTTCCAAAAGGAAGACGAAATTATCAAGAAAAGGATTTAAGTTGTGCTTTAAGAGAATTCGAAGAAGAAACAGGTTATTTGAGATCAGATGTTCAGCTAGTTCAAAATATTATTCCATACGAAGAAATATTTACTGGTTCAAATATGAAATCATACAAACATAAATATTTTATAGGTCATATTGATTCTAATATTCAACCAACCCATACTTTCCAGGAAACTGAAGTAAGTGAGATGAAGTGGTTCAATTTTGAGGAATGTCTACAACATTTTAGACCCTATAATTTAGAAAAAATCAACATATTAAACAAGTTGAATCATGTTTTACAAGATTATAGCCTATATTAGGAATTATAAAATATATAGATTATAAATTATATTAATAATATAGATTATATTAGTAATATATAAGTTATGGAAAAACCCAAAAGAAGACCTATAAAATTAAAAATTAAAACGGTTATTCCAGAATTGACAGAAGAAAATATTGAGACCGTTTTCAATGATAATTTTGAAAAAATAGATTTAGATGATGTTAATTACAATACTTTTCTAAACAATAAAGAAGTCTTAAATAAACAATTCATTACTCAACATAACACCGATTTTTCGAATTTATATCCTTCTTTAGATGACAGCGACTTCAATATTAAAATAGCAGAGAAGAAAGAATTCAACGAGACCAAATATGACGGCACTTTGTATGACATTGAGGAGCAAGCAAAAAAGTTATGTGAGGCTGATTTTGAATTGGTGCCACATCAGTTATTTGTCCGTAACTTTTTAAGTTTTCAAACACCATACAACAGTTTATTATTGTATCATGGTTTAGGAACAGGTAAAACATGTAGTGCGATAACTGTTGCTGAAGAAATGAGAACCTATTTGAAACAATTAGGAATTACCCAGCGTATTATAGTGGTTGCCTCACCCAATGTTCAAGAGAATTTTAAATTACAACTATTCGATGAAAGAAAATTAAAATTAGTGGACGGATTATGGAACTTGAGAGCATGTACTGGTAATAAATATTTAAAGGAAGTGAATCCAATGAATATGAAAGGATTAACAAAGGAAAAGGTTGTTAAGCAAATTAATAATATTATTCAAAATAGTTATTTATTTTTAGGATATATAGAATTTGCGAATTATATAGTGAAAAAATCAACAGTAGACGAAGAAGACCCTAAAAAAAACAAATCTGAGATGATACGCAAATTGAAAAAACACTTTAATAATAGATTAGTTATTATTGATGAAGTTCATAATATTAGAATTAGTGATGACAAGCAGGATAAGCGCGTGGCCCAAGAATTATTTAAACTGGCTAAATACGTAGATAACTTACGATTATTGTTTCTCTCTGCGACTCCGATGTATAATAGTTACAAGGAGATAATATGGCTTCTTAACATAATGAATTTAAATGACCATCGTTCAACAATTGAAATAAGTGATGTTTTTGATAAAAACGGAAATTTATTAATCGGCGCAGATGGGAAAAATATTGGAGAAGAATTATTGAGGAGAAAAGCAACTGGATACATATCTTTTGTGCGCGGTGAAAATCCATATACATTTCCGTATCGCATTTTTCCATCTCTTTTCGATATTTCACATACGTTTAAAGAAATGGCTTATCCCAGAAAACAATTAAATGGCAAGGCAATTATTCAATCATTGGAACATTTAGACGTATATGTAAATGAATGTGGTTCTTTCCAAGAGAAAGGTTATAACTATATTGTTTCCAAAATTAAAGAAAAGGCAGGTAAAACCAAATCGGGATTGCCTAGTTTTGAAAATATGGATTCATTTGGATATACGATATTACAAAAACCACTTCAAGCTTTAAATATGGTGTATCCTCATAAATTATTAGAAGGAGAAAAACCAAGGTTTGATGCGAAATTGTTACTAGGAAGCGAAGGACTAAAAAGAACTATGAAATATACAGAAACGACCAATCCTCCTACTAGAAAAAATTTCGAATATAAAAATAAAGAGTTTGGAGATTTCTTTGCTCCCGACAAAATTGGAATGTATAGTTCTAAAATTAAAAGCATAACGGATAATATTATGAATTCGGATGGTATTGTTCTAATTTATAGTCAGTTTATTGACGGTGGTGTCGTTCCAATAGCACTCGCCCTAGAATCACTTGGATTTACCAGATTCGGAACAAAAGCATCTAGTCTATTTAAAACGCCTCCACATAAACCCATCGATGCCAAAACATTTTTAACACGCGATGAAATGGAGAACCCATCTGATTTTTCACCGGCTACGTATACAATGATTACCGGCGAAAAAGCATTATCTCCAGACAAGGTATTCGATTTGAAAAATTTAACGGATGAAGATAACAAGAATGGAGAGAAAATAAAGGTAGTAATTATTTCAATGACTGGATCAGAAGGAATCGATTTTAAAAACTTGAGACAAGTTCATATCCTAGAGCCATGGTATAATTTAAGTTTAATAGAGCAGATTATTGGTAGGGCAGTAAGAACATGTAGTCATAAACAATTGCCATTTAAAGAGAGAAATGTGGAAATATTCTTGTATGGAACCATTATGGCGGATGGAGAAGAAGAAGCAGCTGATTTGTATATTTATAGATTGGCTGAATTAAAAGCCGTTCAAATAGGTAGAGTTAGTAGAATAATGAAGGAATCGTCAGTCGATTGTATATTAAATATTGACCAAACCAATTTTACAGAAGAAAATATGAATACCATTGTTAAACAGCAACTATCAAACAAGATGATAATTGACTTTCCTATAGGTGACAAGGCAAACACCGTTTCATGTGATTATATGGATACATGTAATTTCAAATGTAAACCATTTAAGACGATAAAAGAAGAAGATATTAGATTAGACACATATGATGAAACATTTATAATCCTGAATACAGATAAGATTATTCAAAGAATTCGCGATTTGTTCAAAGAGAAATTTTTTTATAAAAAGGACAAATTGATTAGTGAAATAAATGTCGTTAAGAATTATCCATTGATTCAAATAAACGCAGCATTAACTGTGCTTATAAACGACCAGAATGAATATATTATCGATAAATATGATAGAATTGGTCATTTAATAAATATAGAAGAATATTACTTGTTTCAACCGATTGAATTAAATAATGACAATATTAGTGTTTTTGATAGAAGAACTCCTGTTGATTTTAAACACAAAGAAGTTAAAGTACCTATTCAAATGAAAGATGAACCTATATTGAATATAAAACAGAATTCTAATATAATTGGTAATGATTCTAAAGCAACAACAGAACAAGCTGGATTAAAAATAGTAGAAAATATAAAATCCAATTACGAAACCGCAACTAGGAATATACCTGTAATAAACCGTGGGAAAGACGATTGGTATGTATTGGCGGGATTATTAAATAAATCCAATTATTTCTCCACGAATATGGGGATTAACACAGAAACATATAATTCATTTATTATGGCGCATATTTTAGAAAATTTATCCTTTGGACAGTCTGAAGAAGTCTTGAATTATATTTATTTCAAAGATGAAAATAGATTAAATGACACTGAACGAGAAATCAAAAAATACTACGATGAACATTTACTAGAAAATAAAGGAATAATCGGAATTATTATTCCCAAAGAGAATAAACAGTTTTTATTGGTAAAAGGAAATGAGAAATGGGAAAATGGACAACAAGAAGATTATACAGATTTAACTCCTGAATTAAAGAAATTATTGATAAAGACAGATGATTATAACGATTATGTTGGGTTTATAGGTAACTTTAAGAACGAATATAATATATTTAAGGTAAAGCATATGACAGATAAACGTAGTAAAGGAGCTAGATGTGACCAAGTCGGCAAGTCAGAAACATTAAGCCTATTAAATACTATTATTGGTGACAATAAATATTCAACTGAGAATACGAAAGGCAGAAATAAAAATGAATTTTGTGTATTACAAGAACTATATCTACGACATTTTGATAAAATTAAAAAAGATGATAAACGTTGGTTTTTAAACCAAAGTGAATCTATAATTAATAATATCGAAAAGGTATCATTTTAATTATTCAACAAATGGTATTATTTTAATTAAAAATTGAATATAATTAAAGATTAAACTATAATATAATATTATATTAGTAATGGAGGCTTCAAAGATTAAAAAGGATTTGCGTAAGAAGAATGATCTGGGTATATATATGAACTCCTTATTATCGCGTAAGATTCAAATATCTTTTAATAAGATAGGTAAGAATATTAAGGAGATACTTGAAAATTTAATCAAAAAGGAAATTGAAGGAAAGTGTACAATCGAAGGGTTTATTAAGCCTAATTCCACCAAATTATTAACTTATTCTAGCGGAGTCTTATTCGAAAATAAAGTCGAATTTGACGTAGTATTTGAATGTTTAGTATGTTGTCCGGTAGAAGGTATGCTTCTTAAATGTAACGTTAAAAACAAGACGCAAGCCGGTATTCGGGCTGTAACTGATGAAGAAAACTCACCCGTCGTTATTTATCTAAGTAGAGACCATCATTACAACAATAAATATTTCAACACAGTCAAGGAAAGCGACGAAATCACAGTTCGTGTGATTGGTCAAAGATACGAATTAAATGACAACCAAGTCAGTGTAATTGGTGAAATAGTTGAACCGAAATTGGATAAATTTAAAGTGGATAAATTTAAAAAGAAGCCTAGATTTAGTTATTCAAGAAAACATTTAAAAACAACTGATATTATCATATAATGACTGAGTTGAACCATTTAAAAGAAAGAATCGAGAACTTGAATAAGTTTCATCAAGTTGAAATTTTAAAATTGTTAAAAACAGATGATACGTGTACATTGAATGAAAATAAGAATGGAATTTTTATTAATCTCACCAGTTTAAATGATAAAATAATATATGAAATAGAGAAATACTTGGAATATGTTCAAAAACAGGAAACACAGCTAAGTGAAACTGAAACACAAAAGAGCATACTATCAAATACATTTTTTAAAGATAATAAAGATAATAAAGACAATACATCTATTACATTAAATGCTGAGCTCTAGTCTGATTGAAGGTATGACAAAATATATGCTAACCTTAAAAAACATGTCTAATATTGATATTATTATGAACGAAGAAAAACCAAAAAAGCCGGTGGTCGTGTTGAAAAAAAATATTGCGAATATAAATGATATTTTTTTCCCAAAACAAAGAGACCCATTATTTTGGTGTTTTTACATCATATTAAATGATACAGACGCATATGAAATGGTTCCTAATTTTTTTATTACTGAAAAAGAGACAAAATATAAATGGATTGAAGAGTTTCGTGGAAGGAAGGAACTATTTAAACCAATCAAGGTTAGTAGAAATACAGTGGAAGATGAATTAGCTAACGCAAAAGCCATTACAATGGCAACTATCAAGGCATTATGTCATTTAAAAGACAAAAACGTTTTTTATGTAGATGACAAGAAATACTACGAAGTTATGGTGAATGACGAAAATCCAGTGTATCTTATTGAAAAAATCGAAGGTAAATTTGGATTAAAAGAGAATATTTCAAAGGAAAAGATTGATTATTATCGTACAAATTATTGGAAACTAGAAAATTTAGATAAACCATTAAAAGCGGTATCTAGTTATAAATCAGATGAACTCAAGGATATATGTAAAAGATTACATATTGAATCACATAGTCTGACGAAACCACAAATGTATGAAAAAATATTGAGTAAATTATAATGTCGACCGATTTGAATAAACAATCATAAAAACAACAACTAGAATGAAATTATTTAAATTAAAAATTGAAAACAAATATAAAATAATATGTTCAAGTATATATACAATATGCCTGAATTAAATTCACAGCAGCAATTTGATACTATCGTTAATAAATATTTAGAAAACGTCGCCAAAGTAGGTGATGGTGTTCCCGAATTTGAGATTCGTTTTGGAACACGAGGCATTAAGCCTATTTCTAAAATCGACTTTGACAATGTTATTCAAAAGCTAAAGTCATCTGGGTTTGAAATGCTTGACGTGAATGCCTATAGTTTAAAGATGAAGAGTGAATATTTGAATAAAAAGACGGGTCAGACAAAAGAATCGAATGTTCGCGTCGAATTAAATGGCATTCAACAGATTCAAAAATATTGTGAAACGAATACCCTGAAAAATTTAATGCCTACTTTTACGCAAAAAAATTATGCCATGGTGGATAGTAAACCAGTTTTTCCGGTTGATATTGACGATTTTAATTTACGCGCATCCTTTCAAACTGAGAAAAACGTCTCATCGTATGGTGCTTTCGCTGAAAATATTGTTTCATCTTGGACAGAAAGCAAAAAGACTTTTCGATATCTGAATAGAACCTCGTTTATTCACAAAGATTTGCCGATTCGTTTCGATTTAAGTATTGTAAAAGACGGTGAAATGGAAGAGGTTGAATACAGAGGTCGCAAGAAGTATCAATCTAAACCCGAATATACAATTCAATCCGCCAAAGTATTTGACAATATAGAAAAATACGAAATAGAGTTGGAAGTTTTAAATAATAGTGTTGGTGCGGGAACCGACTACCCCAATAGTAAACTACTATCAAAATCTTTAAGGAAAGCAATCATATATGTGTTGTCTGGTCTACAAAATACAAACTATCCTATTCCATACAGCGAAATAAGAACGGTTGGTAATCAATACTTGAAACTCGTATATGGTAAAGAATACAATGAAAAGATGAGAATGAAACCCAAACTGTTTTTAGGGCCGTCTTCCTCTACTTTACAAATTTCAAACATTGCGCCTATTAATGATGATACTGTTATACCAAATATTCGTAACGATTATACTGTTACTGAAAAAGCAGATGGTATGAGAAAATTACTTTACATTAATAAGGATGGAAAAATATATTTGATTGATACCAATATGAATGTTCAATTTACTGGATCGATGACAAAAAACGTTGATTTGCTTGAAACGATAATAGATGGGGAACACATTTTACACAATAAAAGGGGCGAATTTATTAATTTATACGCTGCGTTCGATGTGTATATTGTGAATAAAAAGGATGTGCGTGCGAATTCATTTATTCCTCCTCCTCTCGATGATGAAAAAGAACCGGTTTTAACCAAGTATAGATTACCTGTATTGATTAACATTATTAAAATTTTGGGGGCTATATCATCAATTGCCGATAAACCATCACCATTGCGTATAGAAAATAAGAATTTTAAAGCAGAAAATAAAGATGTTAGTATCTTTCAATGCTGTAATACGATTATTGACCAACAAAAACAGGGTCTATATGAATATGAAGTCGATGGTTTAATCTTTACTCCGGCGTATTTTGGGGTTGCTTGTGATAAATCAGGAGAAGCTGGTCCGCTTAATAAACCTAGTTGGAAGTATTCATTTAAATGGAAACCGCCCGAATTTAATACAATTGATTTCTTAGTTACGACTAAAAAGGAAGTTACTGGTAGTGAAGATTTTATATCAAATATCTTCCAAGATGGGAATAATACCTCGGCCTACGAACAATTATCACAATATAAAACATTGGTCCTACGTGTTGGGTTTGACGAAAAGGCACATGGGTATATTAATCCTTGCGCTGACGTCATCAACGACAATTTACCTGAATTCAATGACAACAAAAAGGCTAACAATAATAAACAGGTATGTGGTGAGTTTATTAATAAAGATAAAGGTATATATAAACCTATGCCATTTTATCCGACCAATCCATCTGACCCAGACGCAAATATATGTAATATTATGCTACAATCGGATGAAAGCGGCAATAAACAACTATTTACAGAGGAAAAGGAGGTATTTAGTGACGGTATGATTGTTGAATTTAGATATGACTTTACACGTGAGAACAAATGGAGATGGGTGCCATTGCGTGTTCGTTACGACAAGACAGAAGAATATAAAAAAGGGTTTCCACAATATGGCAATGCTTATCATGTTGCCAATAATAATTGGCACTCTATTCATAATCCAATTACAGAACAGATGATTCGAACCGGTGAAGATATTCCGGACGAGTTAGGAGACGATGACGTGTATTATAATCGGGTATCTGGACAATCTAAAACCAGAGGTCTAAGAGATTTTCATAATCTATTTGTTAAAAAATTATTAGTAACTGGTGTGGCAAGTAAGGGAAATACACTCATTGATTATGCTGTTGGGAAGGCTGGTGATTTCCCCAAATGGATAAATGCTAAATTGTCATTTGTATTTGGTATAGACATTTCAAAGGATAATATTGAAAATCGTATTGATGGTGCTTGTGCCAGATATTTGAACTATCGCAAAAAATTCAAGGTAATGCCCAGCGCTCTATTCGTACATGGAAATTCATCCTTTAATATTAAAGATGGGGACGCACTATATAGTGATAAGTCAAAACAAATAACCAAAGCTGTATTTGGTGAAGGACCAAAGGATAAGGACAAGTTAGGTTTGGGTGTATATAAACAATATGGTAAGGCGTCTGAAGGATTTAATATTAGTTCTTGTCAGTTTGCGATTCATTATTTCTTTGAAAATAAAAAGACGCTTAATAACTTCTTAAGAAACGTCAGTGAATGTACCAAAGTGAACGGATATTTTGTAGGTGGCTGTTACGATGGAACTGCTATATTTGATTTGTTGCGTGGAAAACCGGCTGGTGAAAGTGTATCTATTTTGGAAGATGATAAGAAAATCTGGCAAATCACAAAGGGATACGAAAAGGATACCTTTGAAAACGACGAAACTTCATTGGGATATGCCATTGATGTATTTCAAGAAACAATCAATAAGACATTCCGCGAATACTTGGTTAATTTCGATTATTTGACTAGAATAATGGAGAATTACGGATTTGTATTATTGACAAGAGATGAATGTGCTGAAATAGGAATTTCTAATAGTGTAGGTTCATTCCAACAATTATATGGAGTACTTGAAAATGAGGTTAATCGATATCCTAACAAGAGAAATGATTATGGCGATTCGTTAAAAATGACCCCCAAAGAAAAACAAATATCGTTTTATAATAATTATTTCATATACAAGAAAATTCGCAATGTAGATACAAGAGCAGTTTATAATACAATGGTTGGAAGTTCTAAATTTCAAGAACAACTGAATAAACAAGACGAAGAAGATGCTGAGAAGGTTGCCGAAAAAGAAGAACAATTAATTAAACCAAAGGCTCCTAAAAAGTTGACGCGTAAGCTTAAGTTGGTTCCATCTAGTAAAGATAGTCAAGAGAGTAATAGTAGTAAAACTGGTAAAACTGATTAATAATAATAAGACCATTTAAAGGTTAGAATTATGAGTAAGAATTAGAATTATGATAGTTACTGTATAATAAAAACAACATAAATATATTTTTATTATAATATTTATCATTATGAGTTATTTTTTATTACCAGAAATTCATACTAATATAGATAATATACATATTCGTACAAAAGACGAGGACAAACTATTTATTAGTTTGACATTAAACAGTTATTTAAATAGTGCTAAAAAGCAAATAGATGAAAACTATGAGCAGTGGGATTATATTAAAAGATATACAAACCCATATGAATTTATTCATACGGTTGTTCCAAATTGTAAGTATTCGGTTAGCAAAATGAAACCATTGTCGCGGTCTTTTTATAAAATGGTAGAACTGGTAAATATGTTTCAGTTATTTGATGATTTTAACGATGAACCCATTAATACATTTCATTTAGCCGAAGGCCCTGGTGGATTTATCGAAGCAACTGATTATTTAAGGAATAACCCAGAAGATAAATATTACGGAATGACTCTAATTAGCAGCGACCCGAATGTTCCTGGATGGAAAAAAACGAATAGTTTTTTAGAAACACATCCAACTGTCAATATAGAATATGGAGCAACTGGAACCGGTGACCTATTAGATGTGAATAATTTGAAATATTGTAATGAGAAATATAAAAATACGATGAATATTGTCACGGCTGATGGGGGGTTTGATTTTTCTATTGATTTCAACCAACAAGAAACCTTAGCTAGTAATTTGTTATTAGCACAAGTTAGTTTTGCTATTTCAATGCAAAAAGTAGGAGGTCATTTTATATTAAAGATTTTTGATATATTTACTAAAACTACATGCGATATTATGTATCTATTGTCTACGCTATATAAACAAGTATATCTAGTGAAACCATATACAAGTAGATTAGCCAACTCTGAGAAATATATCGTATGTAAAGGTTTTAAGAAATACCCCAGTTTATTGATTAGTAATATTATTAATTCATACTCATTACTAAAGACGACTGAAGTCATTACTGGAATTTTAGATTTTAAGTTAGATTATTTCTATATTAACAAGATTGAAGAATATAATGCTATTTTTGGACAACAGCAAATTGAAAACATTAATGCTACTTTGACTTTAATTTCTTGTAAAAACAGAAATGAACGATTAGAAACATTGAAAAAAAATAATATTCAAAAATGTTGTCATTGGTGCGAAAAAAATAATATAATTCATAATAAAAATTTAATTCCTGTAAATATTTTTATAACATAATTTTTAGATGATGTAATTACTTTTTCTGGTTTTATTTTATTTTATCTTAATACTATATAATGAATAATCTATTAAAACTGTGGAATAGAACTTCGGTTGTTTTAAAAGTATTGGTCGCATTTGCTATTATTGTTGCCATCTATTTATCATTTTTTAGACGAAAGTCTTTTTCTGAAAATTTTGGTAATCCTGCTTCTTGTACCTATTATTATATGGAACAATGTGGACACTGTAAACGTTTTTCTCCAGAATGGGATAATTTCGTTCAATCGTATACGGGACCTGTTACATTGCGTAAAGTTGAGATGAACGAAGCAGGCGATGATTTGGAAAAATATAATATTCGTGGATTTCCGACCATATTAATCGTTGATGACAATGGAGAATCCAAAGATTACGATGGACCAAGAACAAGTGAAGCTTTAACTAAATTTTTAGATGCTATGTAAATAAAGACGTCAATCAGTTCATATCAGCAAACAACTCAAAATAAAAATATTTATAGTGGTATTTTTATTTTGTGGTTCATAAAGTTACTTATTGTTACAAATAGAAAAACATATTTGTAGCAATAAAACAAATATACATAATAAAAATAAATTCATTTCTCATTTGTTATGGTATTGTAAAAAAATTGAACCGAATATTATTACATAAATATATTTTATCTTGTGAATGACAATGTCTGGTGAAACTATGAATACTGAAACTATGAATCTTAATAATGATGTTACAACATTATATATCAATACTATTGTTTGTATAGTTGGATGTGTTCTAGGAGTTGTTAGATTATCATTGGGTTTATTAAGCAGTAGTTTTATTATGATTGGATATGGATTATCACTATGTTCTATATCTGTTGAGAAATCAATGACATATGTTTCAGAAGATATTAACGTTTTATATGTGACTAATATTATTCAAACTATAACTGAAATTGTAAATATAACGCTTAGTAAAACTGAATACGATAGTCATTTGTTTAATAATCAAACAATATCCGAAGTAAAGGATGAATATGACGGAGACGATGAATCTGATAAATCAACCGGTCATATTAGAGACGATGAATCTGATGAGGATGATGATGATGATGAAGTTACTAAAATTAATAATATATTAGAACCTCTAGACACGACAGATGATTTACAAACCAACAATGATGAGGATTATGCCGACCTACCTGACCTAATTCCATTTAATTACAATGAGGAGGATGATTATGCCGACCTACCTGACCTAGTTCCATGTAATTATATTGATGACGATATCACAGATGTAACAGAACAATATCTAGCAGAACGTGAAGCAAATAAGGTTGTTGTTGATTTAACAAGTGATACAAATGAAACTCGCTAAAAATAAAAATATCTATAAATAAAAACAAATAAATAAAAACAACCTCCTATAAATTTTTTATTGCGAAAAATCGTGGTAGAGGTAGAGGCTATATATTTGTGATTGAGTAAAATGGTCTAATTTACAGCTCCCCAGAAAGAAGATAATGTTTGCCCTGGACCACAATTCGTATTTCCATTCGCACAAACTGTTTTTTGCCCGTTTCTTCTCCAAGCTAACGGTGGGCTATACTTTGATTTCAAGAAATAAGAAGTATTTCCATCGTAATTACCCTGGTATTTACCAGCATTCGCTGCAGCTTCACCAAACGCACTTCTAAAAGACGCACCATTTTTTGTGATTGTATCGTACTTTAATTTAGCTAAACGCGTTCCATTATCAACAGCACCTTGAACTGCGTATTGAGCATTACTTGGTTTATATATAGTGTTATTGCTACATTGACGTCCGGTTTGATAAGGATTGGTACAATCATTTGTATTAAATTCGGTGGAATTATTGACAATATAAGGAGAATCGTATGTATTACCCGCAATTTCTTGGATAGATTGCTTTTGACTGTATAATTTACAACGAGCTTTTAAATATGCTTTATTATCACTATAATACGACTTGCTTAAAAGTGTGACGGCTGATTTAATTATATTATTTTCAGGAGTACAGCATATAGTTTTTGTAGCATAAATACCAGTTTGGATTTGATAACTACCTGGAGCACCTACAGCACCAATTTGAATAGACGCATTATTTTGAATTTTATTATTTGTGGTTCCACTTGCTACAGTGATAGAATTTTTGGGTTTTATAGATAGATTACTAGACTGTAACATTTTATTGTCAAATGTGATATATAAATTACCGCTTCCATCACAAGAACAATCCGCATTATTCGTATATCCCCTAAATACAGACCCGCCCGGTCTATCGGCGATACTAATAGACGCGGTACTTTTACCACTTTGACCATTTACACTGAGTTGTCTTCTCCAATGTTTCATAGGGTATGGTCTTGCGAAAGGACCTCTGTAATTTAGAGCATTATCATAATTATCGTGCGCGCTAGTTTGGGGTGCGTGTCCCAAGTTAACATTCGGTCTTGACATTCCACCCATTACACCAGATGATGTTGGTGGCATTCCATTATCAGAAATACCTTTTATATCAACAATTGGTTGTTGTGCCGATGTTAAAGTATTCGAATAACTAAAATTAGTGGGTTTAGACATTTTAATATATAATAAAGAAAGAAAAATAACTGACAGACAAATATAATATTGACACAAATAAAATACCAATAATATATAAAATGATTCTTATTCAAGCCGTAACTATATTTTTTATTTTACTTGTATTATTTTCATTTATCCATACTCTCACTAAACCCAAAATTATTGAAGGAGCGACCGGAACATATCAAGCTTATGCGGAAGATCCTCTTATTTTAGCGAAGAAAAATGCGGCTAATATTGAAGTATTAAAACAGAGTATCGATGAAATATCCGGTATATCTCAACAAGTTAAAATAAATACCGGCGCAATTGATAAAAATACCAAAACTATTAAGAGTTTACTTTCATCAATGTCACCAGTATCACCTGCTGATTCTAAAAAAAACCAGGCATTAGTTGGCGATGACCCAAAAACATTTAATATGTAAAAAAACAACTGGTGTATATTCTGTAATGTAGTAATAGCTAAAACATTTTATCTGTAAATATATATATATAAAATGTCAACTGGAAATTTTTTTGAAGAAGTAATGGATGATGTTAAAGGTGTAGAACAAAGAATATTAGGACCAGATTATCAATATTGGAAGCAAATTAAATCACCCGGACAAATGGGAATGAGTTCAAATGGTTCTATTTCAGCGATAGCAGCAGATGTAGGAGGTTTAATAAGTTATGTGGAAGTATTAGTTACTGGCAAAGGTAACGCATCTGTTACTGGCGGACCGTTGGGAAATAAATTTTTTTTAAAGACAGCCGCCACATGTAAGGATAAAACATCAAAAGAAATAGTCGACCGTTATGTTTATGTAAATAATGTGCCGAATGGGTCTATTCCTTTTATAAGTAGTGGAATGAATATGAATTTCGGTGATTTTGAAGGTTTAGTGCCTGGTACTTTAAGTAACGTATCTGCGCTTAACCCAATGCTAATATTTCAAGCTTTTATGTCTGGTTCCCAACCTGAATGTGAAGAAATTACATTAGAAACAATAGACGTTAATAATAACAAGGGAACTGAAACAAGACACGTTACAACAACCGATTTAAAAAATATGAATGCATGTGATTTTAAACCGCTCAGTAATAACAACCCAATAACAGGAGCAGCATGTCGCGAGTCTTTCACAAATAGAAAACGCACAAAGGTACCTGACGATTTCCTGGTAAAATTATTTTACGCATCGTTGGGTGTGTTAGGTGTATATCTATTAATCAATGTAATGAAGCGAATCAAGGAGAGAAAATAAATAATAAATAAATAAATTAATAAATAACTTGTTATATTTTGTAAGTTATTTATTCAGTATTGAAGTATGATATGCTAGAAAAAGAGTAGCACACTTTATTTACTCTTTGTTTTGTTCTTTTTCGTTTTCTTTTGGTTGGTTTTGTTCTTTTTCGTTTTCTTTTGGTTGGTTTTGTTCTTCTTTGTCTTGTTCTTCTTTGCGCGTTTTTTACTCTTACCTCCTTTGCTAATGATACTTCTAGGTACACGATTCTTCTCCATTGATTTTTTAAGTAAGTTTGTTTTTTCGTCTACGCTTAATTTATCCCACTTAGAACCGAGATTTCTTTGTAAATGTTTAGAAAACATATTTACTAAATCTTCATCTTCCTCCATTAGTTGAACTAATTGTTTGTGAACTTCTGGGTCACGTTTGGCTCTATCCCTTAATTCCAGTTCGCGCTTTCTATCCTTCTCTCTTTGTCTATCACTTGCTCTATCTCTCATACGCGAGTTACTAATAGCATATGACATGTTATATTATATAATTAGATTTTTGTAAATTATATAATAAAAATACTACTCTTAATATTTGCGAGAATAAGGTCGACCCTTTCTTCCAGATTTCGATTTAGATTGTCTTTTGCCTTTGCGGTTGTAATATTTATCACCTTTATGTGTAACAAAATCTCTTTTACCTTTGCGTGTTTTAGATGACATGCCCTTTTTAGGATTTCCACCTTTCATTGATTTGGCGTGTCTTCTTCTTCGACCACCCATTGTAGCGCTAGGAGTAGGAGCAGGAGTAGGAGCAGAAGCAGAAGCAGAAGCAGAAGATTTAAACATACTTGTGAAACCGGACCACGCATTGGACGCATGGTCAGTTAAAGATGTCTCCTTTTTTTCAGGTGTTGGAACGGTTGATGTAGAATAATCCATATTATATAATAATAATAGAAAATATTATATAATCTCTTCAAAATAAACTAAAACAACATAAAATAAACAAACCATTTCATCATCAATCTACCAAGTATTTAGACTATCTAGATAAATATCTAAAGTTTAAGGTGTAAAGTTTAAAGTTTAACGCGTTTGTAAAGTTCTAAAGCAGCTAAACCTCCTGCTACTTGAGCGAGTATATATGGAATTAGGTCGTTCTTGGGTAATTTACCAGCAGCAACCATCATAACAGATACAGCAGGGTTAAAATTTCCGCCAGATATAGCACCACCCACTAAAATAGCAATGGCTAAAGCAGCACCAATAGCTAAAGCATTTCCAGTAGCCAAAATGACATAAAGGAAGAAGAGTGTTCCTAAAAATTCAACGAGATATTTATTCATCATTTATATACTTTAGTTATAAAAAATTTACGCATATATTTGTCTATTTCCAGTTCCAGTTACAGTTGAACCACCACCAGATTTAAATGGATTCGCTAAAGCCCCCTTCTTTTTAGGGGCGACTGTCCCTCCTCCTCTAACACGCGCTAAAGAACTATTTATTACCGTACTATCATTCGGTTTACCTTGAAATGAGACTGTCGATTTTAATGTAGAACTCTTACCGATAGCGTTAATTTTTTTCATATATATGTGCTGCGATGAATCATAATGACCGCTTAATAATGTTCCTCCACCAGAATCTTTAATATATGTTTGTCTAGCATTGGAAAACATTGAGTCACTTGCGGAGGGATAGAATTTTTGGGGCATACCCATTTGTGTATTTACAATCGCATTATTGCCTCTATTCTTTAAAAGTATACCTTGATCCGCAGGACCTGTAAATCGATATGTAAACTGAAGACCAGTCATTTTATATATAATAGATGTATATATAAAATTAATTTAATTTAATGGCGAACTCTACTCCAAGCAGTGTAAGCACCGTTGTTAGCACCACCGTAACTACTGTCATTGTAATTTCTATTAGCAGCTTGTTGCTTCTTAAATTTGGTATAATCAGAACCATCGTATACCCATTTAACATTGGTAGTAGCACTAGGAACTCCACTATTATCGGGTTTGGCAAAAATGCTTCCTCCTAAAAATCTACCAGAACCATTTGCGGCCAACTTAATTATACCAGTATTTACCTGATTTGAACCACCCGATGTATAGTCTACGCGGTTTAATAAATCACCAGCATTGTTAACAGCCCTGAATGGGGTAATGGCTACTTTTATTCCATTTACTGTTCCTGATGCTGCTTGTCCGTTCCATGCTTGGCGAAGAGTAAATCGCATTTGTTCACGTGCTGAACCACCTTCCATTCCGGTCCCTGAATTACTATTTGAGCCACCACCCAATAGTCTGGATGATATACCGGGTCTTCCGGCAGCTACATATCCGCTATTATCATTTTGATTTCCACAACCTGGCATTATATATATATCTCTCATATAAAAAATATTTCAAAATTGCTAAAACTGTAAGACTTATATTTTTATTTTTATCTTTATTTTTATTTTATGTCATAATTCTTGGAGCAATATTCATAGTCTGTAGTTCTTGAAACAATAATTTACAGGCATATGGAATTTCTACATAATTGAAATCTACTCTATTATCACATGTCCTACATATGTGAATTTTCATATTGTTATTATATGCCGCAATCATACCACAACGTTTACAAACATGTACATGATATTTATCAGACGCATCGTATATTCTACCTCTTGTAAATCTGGAAGCACCATGCGAAACCATACAATCACGTTCCATCTCGCCAAATCTCAGACCTCCATCACGACTTCTACCTTCAGCAGGCTGTCTAGTTAGGTTTACCATTGGACCAATAGAACGACTATGTTGCTTATCATTGACCATATGCTTCAATCTTTGGTAAAATACAGGCCCTATAAATATACTTGATTCTAATTGTTCACCGCTTAATCCATTATACATAATTTCGTTACCATTGCTTTCATAACCCACCTTTAGTAATTCTTTACGAATTGACTCTATAGATAAATCTCCAAATGATGTTCCGTCTCCAAATAAACCTAGCTCAATCAGTACCTTACCAAGTAATGTTTCTTTTAACTGTCCAATTGTCATACGAGATGGAATCGCATGTGGATTGATAATAATATCTGGCTTGACTCCTGCTGCTGTGAATGGCATATCAGATTCTGGAATAATATTTCCAATTGTTCCCTTCTGCCCATGACGACTGCTAAATTTATCACCAATTACCGGACGTCTAACTGTTCTTACGCGAACTTTACAGAAACTATACCCATCACCGTTCCTATCAATGAAATTTTTATCAATATATGACTCCTCGTGTGTACGATATGTCCGACTCAAATCGTCGTATTTTATCACCTTGGTATGGTCATTTCTATTCTCCTTAATAGGAACCACCTTCGCAATAATGACATCGTTATTCTCTAGTAATGTATTCTCTGGTATGATACCCTTGTTTGTAATTTTACTGTAATTTCCATACTTCATTCCCTTTGTCTTATTCGGGTCAGGCTTACAGCGAATTTCTTCGTCACCATTAATCTTCTTATCTTCGTCCTTTTCGGTATGATAAATGGTAGCTTGGAATAATCCTCTATCAATGGAACCTTGATTAAACAGCAAACTATCCTCTTGATTATAACCAGAGTGTGTCATAATTGCGACAATAACGGGTGTTCCCGCAGGAATTTTATCCAATTTTACCATACCCATCAACCGCGTATCTACAAGCGGTCTAGCAGGATATGTTAATACATATGCGGTCTTGTCCATTCGAGTGTCATAATTAGTAACATATACACCCATTGCTTGCTTACCCATAGCAGACTGATATGTATTTCTAGGACTTTGGTTATGATCGGGAAATGGAATACAAGATGCCACTACTCCAAATATTGTGCTTGGATGGATTTCACAATGCGTGTACTTGTAAATAAACTGACCTGATTTGTATAATTCAGTTGGCTTCATAGCAATCATACTAAAACTTTGCTCTTCGGGGTCGATATATTCAATTACCGACTCGTCGATATTACAGTTTGTCAGTAAATCGTTCCATTCTAATTCACCCGTCTTAATCTTATTTACAGTAGCCTGGTTCAAAATAACCTTATTATCTTTTACACGAAGTACTGGACGAATTAACCTGCCCGCGTCTGTACATATACGAATTTCGCGATTTTTATAGTCGAATATAATGGATGAATAAATATTAACCATACCTTTGTATTTATAATCCTGAAACGTCTTGAATAATGTATGCGGGTCATCACTTATTCCTATCCAAGCACCATTTACAAAAATCTTTACCTTGTTTTCCATTTGTAATGAGGTCAACTCATCTAATGGAGTAATAAGTGGAAGTATATATTCGTGGATAGGCGCACTATTATTTGGAATTGTAATATGCGTCATATAACTCATATTTTTCACTACACCAACACTCGCACCTTCTGGTGTTTCGGCTGGACATAGAAATCCCCAAGACGTGTTGTGTAACTTACGAGGAGGAATCAGTTTACCACTTTTATCAATGGGCGTATTAATACGACGCAAATGACTTAAACTCGAAATATACGTCAGTCTATTCAACACTTGAGCAACACCTACTTTATTACTATTTACATTTTTAATGCCAAAATCACCCGTCGAAAGAGCACGTTTTAGTCCATTTTCAATAGTAGTGGACTTGACAATTTTATAGATATTTGTATTGTTAATAATACCCAAATAGTCCTCAGTAGAACGCCACGAACCATTGTTAATTTCACGAATAATTTGTTTCTGCATATCTTTTACCAGCTTGTTAAAGTAATTGCGATATAGATTATTCAATAATGTTCCTGTCAAATCGATACGCTTATTCAAATAAGAATCGCGGTCATCTGGTTGAATCCATTGAAAACTACATCTGAGAAGTTTATTTGTCATATATCCCAACATGTAAATCTTTTGAATGGCGTTATGACAATGTGGAAATAAATCATTATTCAAAATATCCGTCGTAAAGTCTCGCTTTTTTTTAATACCGGCTTCCCTATCTAGATTGATTGGTGTAAACATCGCATGACCCATTAAATATTTTATCGCATCGTCTTGTGTCATAATCGAATTTGCCTCTACAATGCTCCCCTGTAGCCCATACTTCATTCTTTTATACTTGGTTTCTTCCATATTCAAAATAATTTTCTCGCAGATTTCTTTATCCGATATTACTCCCAGAGCACGAAATACAATGAAAAGCGGAACCGGATTTTTTAGTCTTGGTATTTGAATATATATACATGAACCAAATCCGGTAACCTTGCTTGTAATCATCATAGTAACTTGTTTTGGACTAATACATTTGAAATCTGGAACTGACTTGATTTCAGCCGACCAACTCCATTTGTTATTATTTTTACTCACATTGAAACAATATACACGATTCTCAGCAGCACGCTCTTGTCCTAGCACAGTCTTCTCACTACCATTGATAATGAAATACCCCCCCGCGTCAAATTTACATTCACCACTAACCTTTTCGTCAATGTGTTGATATTGATTCAAAACACAAACAGACGATTTCAACATAATTGGTAGCTTTCCAATATGAATCTTTGGTAAAATCTTATAAAACGTCTGACTATTCTCCAAATTAGGACCACTTCGAACAATATATTTTATATTTAAATCAATTGTCATCATTGACGCATAAGTGAAATTTCTTAATCTTGCCTCTTGAGGAAACATCAGTTTAGAGGCACCGTTGTTCTCGTGGATTTGGGGTCGATACAAGTGAAAGTTCTCAAATGTAATAAATATTTCTAAGCTATGTTTTCCACTCTCTTTGTCAAAATCATTTTCTGAACAAATTTGTACCGGATTGAACATCTCAATTGTTTTTTGTATTTGATAACTTACAAAATTATTATACGACTCCAATTGATGTCTAACAAGCTGTGCTAGATGTTGGTCCTTAAAATACGATTCTATCACCGTCCATGGCGTCTCTATGTATTTCCCCAAATTCTCCGTTATTTCCTTTTCTAGGTTATTCATCTTTACTTAATATGAAATGATTTTACAGACTATTTTATAAATCAATTTATTTTTTAATTATTATTTTTAATTATTATTTTCAATCAAATCGCAAAAAAATAAAATAAATATTATATGTATATGTTAAATAATCGTAATAACTTTCCATCGAAATATAGAAAACGATATAGTAAACATACTACTGATGTATCGAATAATCGTATTTATACAAACGATAATATAGATATAGTCAAAATACGTAATAATAGTCACCTTCAGTCATGTAACAATAAACATTTACTCCAATTGTTTAAATTCAACGATGATGTTAATTTAGATGCGAATCTAATTATAAACGATAAAACTAATATAAAACCGTCCACTGATTGTAATGCAATGAATAATATACCCATTAGACATCCTATCATTAAATCGAACCAAGTTATTACATGTCTTGATAATAATTCAACCAATAAAAATGAAGATGGAAAGGAACCGGTGAAGATTGATAGAGAGAAAACCGACTTATTATTAAAATGCCTATTAAAACAATTTGATGTTGATTTTTTTGACAAATATAATTCTCCCTTATTTTCGGGTAGTCCGACTATTATCCCAATACAACTCACACCTGAACTGCCACCCATTGTTAACGAAGAAATAAATACCATTGTAAAAGAGCAAGTATTTATTAATGTTCCTATTGAAAATCTACTTGATTTAATAAATTTATGCGAGAAATATCCTCTAGCAGATAACATAGAATACAATATCAATATGAAGGCACTACATAATATTAAACCCTCTCTATTGGAATTACAAGAGATGATAGGTATGAGGTCAATCAAAGAAAATATCGTTGACCAGATACTGTATTTTATACAAGATTTACATAATGTATCACCCAATAACGCGGATTATATGCATGCGGTTATTTACGGCCCTCCAGGAACGGGTAAAACCGAAGTTGCCAAAATTATGGGGAAACTATTTAGTAAGTTGGGCATTTTGAAAAACAATGTCTTTAAAAAGGTCACGAGAGAGGATTTAGTTGCCGGGTTTTTAGGACAGACGGCAATAAAGACAAAGGATGTCATTAAAGAGTGTTTGGGAGGGGTATTGTTTATCGATGAGGCATATGCTTTAGGGAATAAGGAGAAGCGCGATTCTTTCTCCAAGGAAAGCATTGATACCATTTGTGAAGCATTAAGTGACCATAAAAAGGATTTGATGTGTATAATCGCTGGATATGAACAAGAATTGAAAGAATGCTTTTTTAGTTATAATCCGGGTCTAGAATCACGCTTCACATGGAAATTTAGAATAGACGATTACACGCATACAGAACTAATGCAAATTTTTGAGAAAAAAATCAAGGATTGTGGATGGCATTTAAAAGAGCCATTGGAAGATACATGGTTTGAAAAGAACAAGGCATATTTTAAATACTATGGTCGTGATATGGAAACACTTTTTTCTAAAGTGAAAATCGTTCATAGCCGAAGAGTATTTTGCTTACCAAAAGAAGAGAAGACGCATATTACTATGAAAGATTTAGAAAAAGGGTTTGATATTTATAAGAAAATGGGAGATAACGAAACTCGCATAAAGGAACAAGAACGGTTAAACCAGTTATATAGCACTATATATTGTTAAAATTTCTACTTTATTTTATAACTAAATATATTATGTCTGAAAAGAAAACAATATTATTTAATGAATCATTTATGACATCAAATAATAAAACCAGAAAAAATAGTGGAGGTAAACCGAAAAGGGAAAAACCTAAACCGGTTATAAAACCAAATTCGTTGAAAAAAACCTTACTTGAAAAGATAAAGAAACACCAACAACATGAACAAATTTCAAGACATTCCCAAGAAGAACATGTTGCGGAAGATGTTGAATTCCATAATAATTTTATGGATTCGTTGGAATATTTAAATAAACTCAATGATAATAATAAACATAAAAAGGCTGATAAAAGAAAGAACGCTACTCTAAAAAAGCCGGTTACCGGCGGAAATAAACCAATACCAAATATTAACGGTCCTCTAGAGCCTCTTGTATCAGTTTATTTACCAAGTGATTTTGATAACCCGATTCGCACTTCCTCTTTGCCTGCCGGCGGCTATTCCTCTTTGCCTGCCGGTGGCTACTCCTCTTTGCCTGCCGGTGGCTATTCCTCTTTGCCTGCCGGTGGCTATTCCACAGTATCAAATAATAGTCAAGTGAATAGAGAAATGTCATATACGCCACTATATGGGGGTCAAAATTCAAAACAACCAATGGGTCCAATGGGTCCAATGGCCCCATATATTCAACCGGCTTCATTTATAGAAAACAAACCAGAGACACCATATGGTTGTTTAAAAGGTGGTAACAAACCGACATATCGCGAATATCATAACAAAACCTTGAAAAAAAAACCTATTGTTATTCAATCTAATCAAGAGTCAAATGTAAAGATTAGACAGCAAAAACTGGCAGACTTGAAAAAATCGTATAAAAAGATTCGTCAAAAGAAACGAACCATTAGAAAAAGCACTTATAAATTAGGAAAAATGGGGGGAAAGGTCTCTGTTCTAATCAAAAATAATGCTACTAGAAGAACAATAAAAAGAGAACATGGATTGTTGAAACAGAAACCGTTAAACGAAGTGAAACAACATCTGTATGATAAAAATTTGATTAAGATTGGTTCTACTGCCCCGAATGATGTATTGCGAACATTATATGAACAATCCATATTAGCGGGCGACATTAACAATGTGGCCAATGACATACAACTTCATAATTTTATGAATAAATCTTCAAATGCGTAAAACTGTAACTATATTTATTCAACACAAGTATTTATTCTTCTCTTCATTGTCCAAGTATACATTTTTACTTACAGCACGTATGATTTTATTTGTTTCCTTTTCGTCCGATTCTATATTCGTCATGGAGTGACTGATTAACGTAGTCAGTTTCGTCTGAATATAATCATCTGTTTCCCACCCTTCATTTGCGTCTTGCCATTTATTTATCATCATCCTTTGTTTCCTAGCAAGGGTTTTTATACCTAAAAGCATTCGTATCAACTCTATATCTTTTTCCCAATTGTTCGCTTCTTTCACGTAGAGGGTTTTTCTTGTCGCGTCTGTACAATGTATTGGCCGTTCCAATATATCCAATTGGCTTAGACCATTAGTTATCATATTTGTCAGTGTCTTGGTCAAGCCATTTTCTATAGTGCTATCATACGTTTCTGCTGTTATAGGCAATGAATCAATAAACTCAGTTAGGTTCATCGCATTTTTACAATGATCATTCAAAAACATCTGAATGTTGAAATTTTGTATGTTGGTAGTATTGTTGTGTGAGTTGTTACCGATTTGAGGCATAATTTCTATCATCTTCTCCATTATATCTTTGTTTGATTGTGTCATATTTGACACCAACTCAGTAATGAAGTCTTGATTTTTTGACATAACCAATTCTATCAGTTTCTGTGTCATATCATTTTTATCTTGATATGTAGGCTCATATATAATTATATTTGTAGATTTTTCGGTTTGGTTAATGAAACACTTCTTTTGGTGTTTCCATATACCAGACGGACTCTTATATTCTTTATCACATTGTGAGCATACATACATTTGGCATTTTTTGGCATTTTTTGGCATTATATTTATTTCCAATTGTTTCCGATTATGCTTACGCGTATTAATATGAATATTCCAATTACTTTCTTTACCACATACAAAGTGACATTTTTCACATATAAAACGATTGGCATTTTTTGGCATGAAATTATTTCCATTTATTTCCATCATTTCTATATAATGGAAATATATAAAAATGCCTAAATCCTTTCACATAAATGTATAAAAACTTACAATAACAAATTTTAAAATACCAAAAATACAATCAGAGCATTATGCTGTAAATCACTTTTTCACGTTTTTTTCAATTCATTTTCCTCTTTTCAAAAAACAACACATAAATACCTTGTGTAATTTTTTAAAATCGAAAATCAAATTGAAAATTTTGTAAAAAGTAAAATACCTACTAGTATCAAAAACAAACCACTTTTTTTCAGTCAAAAAGACCCCCTTCATATGTAGGCAGTCCTCTACATAACCTACATGGCCTTTTTTGGAATTTTGAAAAATGAAAAGTATGTAGCGCAGTTTACCTACATACAAATCATGTCCAAAAAAGGACAAATCCACATTTTTACACCGGTTTTCCGTGTTTTTGATAATGATTTTTGGCAACAAGCCATTACAATAAATATATTTAACGGGTTATGTAAATATATTTATTCAACACAAGTATTTATTCTTCTCTTCATTGTCCAAGTATACGTGTTTACTTATCGCACGTATAATTTTACTTGTTTCCTTTTCGTCGGATTCTATATTCGTCATTGAATGACCGATTAACGTAGTCAGTTTCGTCTGAATATAATCATCTGTTTCCCAGCCTTCATTTGCGTCTTGCCATTTATTTATCATTATCCTTTGTTTTCTAGCAAGGGTTTTTATACCCAAAAGCATTCGTATCAACTCTATATCTTTTTCCCAAACATTATCTTCTTTCACGTAGAGGGTTTTTCTAGTAGCATCCGTACAATGTATTGGTCTTTCTGATATATCCAATTGGCTTAGGCCAGTAGTTATCATATTTGTCAATGTCTTGGTCAATCCATTTTCTATGGTGCTATCATACGTTGCTGCGGTTATAGGTAATGTTTCTATAAACTCAGTTAGGTTCATCGCATTTTTACAATGCTCATTCAAAAACATCTGAATGTTGAAATTTTGTATGTTGGTAGTATTGTTGTTAGTAACACTTGGCAATATATGTACAATCTTTTCCATAAACATATTCATAAACTCTTGGTTCTTTGACATAACCAATTCTATCATCTTCTCAGTCAATGAAGCATGGTCTATTATGTTAGTTGTGTTAGTTGTATTAGTTGTATTAGTTGTATCTTGACAAAGTATTTTGTTGACTTCGTAGGAACATGATTTTTTATGAGCATATAGTGTAGACGAGTGTTTATACTGTTTTCCGCACTTACACGTATATACTTTTGGCGTCGTATCTGATGTAGGATTTTGTAGGATTTTATGTTTATTAGTAGATAAATGTTTATTAAACTCACTTTGTTTACAGCATATATAATGACACGTATTACATATATATTGTTTGGATATTTTCGGAGACTTTATAGTTGGAAACATTCCTATATATATCCTATATATAAAAACTCCTAAATCATTTTGTATAAAAAACATAAAATACGGGAAATTTTACAATAACAAATTTTGAAACACCAAAAATAAAATCAGAGCATTATGCTGTAAATCACTTTTTCACGTTTTTTTCAATTCATTTTCCTCTTTTCAAAAAACAACACAAAAATACCTTGTGTAATTTTTTAAAATCGAAAATCAAATTGGAAATTATGTAAAAAGTAAAATACCTACT